>Ga0163150_10000301_pt1 | contig 93146 bp, 66 predicted proteins | sample OliLakLV19P2IB_FD_148628 | JGI IMG/M metagenome (GOLD analysis project Ga0163150, IMG submission 148628) | Freshwater microbial mat bacterial communities from Lake Vanda, McMurdo Dry Valleys, Antarctica - Oligotrophic Lake LV.19.P2.IB | ecosystem: Environmental > Aquatic > Freshwater > Lake >...
GTGACAGACAACGACAAGATGTCTTGATCACGGGTCCGAGTCGCCAGATTTTAATCGAATGGCTCCCAACTCCCAAACCTCGGACTTACATGGATTCTTTCGAGAGCAGTCAAGAATTCCGCGTGAACTCGACAACTGCGGGCAATCAAGTAACCAGTGCAAGCAGTCGAGGGAGCCACCAAGCAGTTGCGATCTCAGCGGACGGAAGTTACGTCATCGTTTGGTCAGACGACACGAGCGACGGAAATGGTTGGGGAGTCTACGCAAAAAGGTTTAATGCCGATGGCACGACAAGAGGAACGGAGTTTCGGGTTAATTCGACCAACGCAGGCAATGAACAATGGGCAGTTGTTGCGTCCGATGGATCAGGCCGATTTGCGATTGCATGGACGGCAGTAGACGCAAATGGAACAGGAGTCTACTTGCGTCGATTCAATGCCGATGGCTCGGCTATCGACGCCAGCGACGTGCTCGTCAATTGGCAAGCTACCAGCAACGATCAGCAAAATCCTTCGATTACGATGAACAATGCTGGAGAGATCGTCATTGCTTGGGAAACACGAAACGGTGGCAGTTCGGGGATCTATGCGAAGCGATTCGACATGACGAGTCCCGCGTCAAGCAACCAAGTTCCAACGCCGATCATCACGGTCGATACAGGTTCGAACCGATACAATCCGGTTGTCGACATCAACGAGAATGGGCAATTCGTCATTGTATGGAACAATGACACACACGTTTTTGCTCAGCGCTACGCTGCGGGTGGTTCGGCCCGAGGTGCGGCGATCGATTTTAATATCCTTTCAACCGCGCTAGAACATCAAGCCGTTGTCGCAGTTCAAGATTCTGGCGATTTCATAATAGCCTACCGATCCCAGATGATAGGATTTGACGGAATCTGGGTTAATCACTATCGCGATGCAGGAACGGCATATAGCCTCGCGACAAAAGTAAGCACGGGAAGCACACACACCGCCCCATCGCTCAGTATGGATGCGATAGGCAACTTCATCGTCGTTTATGAGGGGGATGGTGACGGTTCTGGTCAAGGAGTCTTTGGAAGAAAGTACGACGCATCGGCCGTTACCCAAGGCGCTCAGTTTCAAATCAGTCAGAGTACCAACGGCAATCAGCAGCAAGTTTCCGTCGCGATGACGAGCTTAGCTAACTTTGTCGCGGTCTGGAGCGGTAATGGCGATCGCTCTGGCCAATCTGATGCATCCGGTGTTTTCGCGAGACAATTCGCGTCTGCCAATGCTACTTCAATGATCAGCGATATCAATGACACCAATAACGCGGCTAATGAAGGGGACGTGAACGGAACGACCGTTGGCATCTGGGCCCAGGCTGTTGACCTCGATCCAGGCGATACGATCAGCTACTCACTCACTGATAACGCGGGAGGTCGATTCGCAATCCATGCCACATCCGGTGTCGTAACCGTTGCAAATAGCACGTTGCTCGACTACGAAACAGCAACTTCTCACGGAATAACGGTTCGCGCAGCAAGCTCTGATGGGTCGTTTTCAACAAAACTTTTCTCGATCGCAATAACGCCCGTCAACGATAATAACCCCGTTATCACCAGTCATGGCGGTGCGTCGCTTGTTTCTCTAACCATTGCCGAAAACACCACCAGCGTTACGTCCATATCGGCAACCGACGCTGATAATCCAAGCCAAACACTTTCGTTCGGTTTAGTCGGCGGTGTAGATCAATCGCGATTTTCAGTCAATGCGACAACGGGACAATTGTCGTTTCTGGTAAGCCCGAATTTCGAGTCTCCCAGCGATCGCAGCAACGACAATGTCTATGAAGTTGTTGTAGCCGTCAGCGACGGTCAAGGCGGTTCTGCATCGCAGAGTTTCACGGTTACCATTACCGATATCAACGAGTTTCAAGTCGGAAGCATTTCGGATCTCAATAGTGCAGTGAACGAAGTCATCGAGAATGTACCGAACGGAACGCTCGTCGGTATCAATGCATTCGCAAAGGATAACGATGGATTAAACAATACAGTGACTTACTCGTTGCTCGACAATGCCGGTGGACGGTTTTCGATCAATGCCACATCCGGCGTCGTGCGAGTTGCCGACGGTACTTTGCTCGATCGAGAAGTAGCCGAAGGCTACGATATTGTCGTTCGTGCATCGAGTTCCGATGGGTCAATCTCCACGCAAAGTTTTCGCATTGGTTTAATAGGAGCCAACGATAATTTGCCAGTATTTACATCGGCGGATCAAGTTTCTATCGTTGAAAACCAATCGTTTGTGCAAGTGTTGACTGCCACTGACGACGATAAGCCTACACAGTCGATTGCCTACTCGATCGTTGGGGGGCCGGACTCATCGCATTTTGTGGTTCGCTCATCGAACCAGCTCACCTTTGTCCGTCCACCTAATTTCGAAAACCCGACTGATAACAACCACAACAATATCTATCGCGTCGCAGTCGCAGCAAATGACCAAAATGGCGGAACGACGGTGCAACTGATTCAAGTTCAAGTCACCAACGCCAACGAATCGCCGACGGTTGTGAACCAAAAATATTTCGCACGTCAGGGACACGTCGTGCAATCCGCGGGCTTAGGCGTATTGACAGGTGCTTTCGACGAAGACGGCGACCCGCTAACTGCTAGTCTGCAACGCGATGTCTCGAATGGAGTACTAGTCCTGAGCAGCAATGGGACCTTTAACTACACTCCGAACGATGGTTTTGCAGGTCTCGACTCATTCACTTTCGCCGTGTCGGATGGGAATGGGGGAGTCAGTGTCGGGCTAGTCGAGTTCGTAGTCAACCTCAACACGACCGTCTTATCTCAGGGAGCGAATATACCTTCGGCATCGGATCGTACGAAGATCGATAGTAGCCAGTCCACTTCAACATCTGCATCGTCTACTTCGAACAATAAAACTGCCGAAGATCCGGGAACAACTCCGGCGCCACAAACTCAGCCGACGATCACGGTAACTCAAAACAACGACTCATCGCCATCGACGACCAGCAAAGATAAACCGACAAGCGAAAACTTGCTCGCACAGAAAGATTCTGAGAATAACGACAAATCGTTTTCCGATCATTTTGCTCGAGTCGCATCGACGGCGAGCGAGCGCGAGTCGCATTCGATGCAACGCATGATTCGCGGCTTGCATATTCAGTCGAATGATTCGGCGACGGCACAACAAAACATTGAGACTTTGGTCGTCACGGACATTATGGTCGCACAGGATTTGGTGTGGGCGGATCTCGATCGACTTCGAGAACAAATGCAAGTCGCAACGGAGTCGCAACCTTTAGTCCTTGGTACAGCCGCTGGTGTCGCATCGAGTCTATCGGTGGGGTACGTCATGTGGCTAGTGCGAGGCGGCTACGTCGTCGCCGGACTCATGGCCCAATTACCGGCATGGCGATTGATCGACCCGTTGCCAATATTGTCCCAACTAGAAGCTATGGGAGACGACGACGACGACGATTCGCTGCAAACGATGGTCGATCGCTCCAATGATTTGCACGACAAGAACACCCTCAATGTCAGCGACGAACAAGCAAATCAAGATACACCGAGTTTTGTTCAGACGGAAATGTCAAAGAGTCTTCAATCATGAATTTCCTATCGGTAAAAAGCAGAATTGCGATGGGTTTGGTAAGCATGCTTGTCAGCGTGATGATGCTTACCGTTTTCGCTGGCATAGGACCTGATGCAAAAAAGGCAACAGCGTTTGGACGAGCCGCGTTGTGCGAGTCCATCGGACTGAACTCGTCGATTTTGTTTCGGCGAGGAGACATTTCAGGTATCGAAGGGATACTGAAATCATTGGTCGAACGCAATGTGGATCTCCTTTCGGCAGGCATTCGCCAAACCGATGGCACGATGAGATTTGAAGTCGGCGATCATACTGAACATTGGAACGTCAAGACCGGATATTCGACCGAGACACATGTCCAAGTACCACTTCGCAACGCCGAATCGCTTTGGGGAACAGTCGAGCTGCGATTTGTCCCGATTCAAAAGCTGGGTTGGCAAGGTACGATCCAATCGCCTTGGTTCCAATACACAACGCTTGTTTCATGCCTTTCGTTTTTCGCGTTTTACTTCTACTTAGGCAAAGTTTTGAAACAACTTGACCCGTCGAATGCGATTCCAAAACGAGTTCGAGCGGCTTTGGATACCTTGGCGGAAGGCTTGCTTGTTACCGATAAGAAGGGTCGCGTTGTTTTAGCCAACGAAGCGTTTGCACGTTGGACAGGGAAAGACTCCGAGAAGCTCATTGGTCACGATGCTGATAAGTTTCCGTGGCTAACAAAAATGAGTGAAGAAGCCGATACGCGGTTTCCGTGGACACGAGCTATTGAAGACGCCACCGCTCAGCCTCAAATCTATCTCCAATTGACCGACAAAGACAATCGAATATTGACGTTGGTAGCCAACTCATCGCCGGTACTTGGTCAAGATGGAAAATATCGCGGCGTGTTGACTTCATTCGAGGACATTACCGAATTGCAGCAACACAAGGTCGAGCTTTCATTAGCGAAGGATGTGGCCGATGCGGCGAATCGCGCCAAGAGCGAGTTTTTAGCGAGAATGAGCCACGAGATTCGCACACCGATGAACGCGATCCTTGGCTTCGCGGAGATCTTGCAACGTGGAATGGCCAAGGATGAAAATCAACGTCAGGAGTACCTGCAAACCATTAAAAATTCCGGCGAGCATCTCCTGACGCTCATCAACGATATCCTCGACTTGTCGAAAATCGAGTCGGGGAAAATCGACTTGGAATTGGCCCGCTATTCGCCGCAGGAGATCATAGGTCAAGCCCTTTCGATATTCCAAATCAAAGCTCGAGAAAAAGGTTTGACTCTTTCCTACGAGGCAACAACTTGGCTTCCAGAAACGATACTTACCGACATCGTCCGACTACGCCAAATCATTATCAATCTCGTGGGCAATGCGATCAAGTTCACCGAAAATGGTAGCGTCAAAGTCGTATCGAGAATGGTCGAAGGCGATCAATTGATGCTTGCGATCGATATCGTCGACACGGGCATTGGCGTCTCTGCCGAAGGATTGCATCGCATTTTTGATCCGTTTTCTCAAGAGGACACTTCGATTACCCGACGCTTTGGCGGCACCGGTCTTGGACTGTCGATCTGTCGATACTTGGCCGAGGAAATGGGTGGAAGTGTAAGCGCCACGAGCGTGCAAGGAAGCGGCAGCGTCTTCACGGTGACCGTCGATCCTGGTTCGATCGAAGGTGTCCGACAGGTCGCACCCAACGATATCCAAACAGCCAAATTGCTCGTCGCTCCTGATCAAAAGAATATTCGTTTGCCAGCATGCAATATTCTGGTTGTCGACGATGGTGCCGCAAACCGCAAACTGGTTACCGCCTATCTCGAGCGAGCCGGGGCTCGGGTCATCTGCGCCGAGAACGGTCAAGTCGCCTTGAGGAAATTTGCCGAAAACAGGATCTCTTTAATATTGATGGATGTTCACATGCCTGTCATGGATGGATTAGTCACAACACGTCAATTGCGTGCCGACGGTGTAAAGATTCCAATAATCGCGCTGACAGGTAATGTTATGCAAGATGACGAAAACGCCTGTCGAGACGCGGGATATAGCGGGTTCCTTGCAAAACCAATCGGAATGCAAAAGCTTTTAAGCACCGTTGCCGACGCCCTGGGAGCAGAGTCTTTTAGTGACACAGACGAAACGAACGCGTTAGTAGGTCTTCATCGCAGCATCGAAGAAATCGCCTCAATCCCAGCCAGTTCTGCGCCGATTTACTCGGAACTACCGACAGATGACGAGGAGATAGGCGAGATCGTACAAGATTTCGTTTTACACCTTCGCAAGCGATTTATTCTGATCGAAGATACCTTTGCGATGGGAGACTATAAAGAACTGGGTGAGTTAGCACACTGGTTGAAAGGCGCGGCTGGATCACTTGGCTTTGCAGCGTTTACAGCGCCTTCGCGAGAGCTTGAAGATGCGGCGCATCGACAAGATACGATGTCGGCGGCTAAACACCTGAGAACGATCAGCAAACTTGTGAATCGAGTTCGCGGGCCACACGAGTCAAAATCGGAATTGTCAGCGCAATCCTAAAAATGCAACCAATCTAAAAATCTTCCTTGTTTAGCTCAAAAAACAAACCTAGAGTTTAATTCACTAAGTCTGTGTTTCAACCCTGGCGTTCCATTTACCATGTCATCGGCAACTGAACTAATTTTTAACGGCACTGTAGGGCACTATGAAGTCAATCCTTCGTGCCCGATTGTTAAACCAGTCGAAGTTAGCTCTCCATTTGCCTACCCAAGGCCAACGGACGATTCGGTTCGCAATGCCAAGATTACGATTGTCGACGACGAACCTACCGTCTCACATATTATTCGCTTGCAACTGACGAACGCTGGATTTCGCAATTTTGACGTCATAGTCGATCCATCCAAGGCCGTCGAGCGAATTGCGACATCTAATCCGGATGTGGTATTGCTAGATGTTCACATGAGCCCTGTCAATGGTTGGCAGATTCTGGATACGCTTCGACAAGATCTTCGAACGCAGCATATTCCAGTATTGATCATGACCGCATCCAATGATGAAGCTAACCGAATTACGGCGTTCAACCTAGGCGCCCTTGATTTTTTCGCTAAGCCCATAGTCGCCACTGAATTGACGGCTCGAGTCCGAAATACGTTAGCCGCGAAAGTTTATCGCGACATGATGACCAACTACTCGCTTCAGCTAGAAACCGACGTTTTGACCGATGCTTTGACGGGCGTTGCAAATCGCCGAGCTTTTGACTTCGAGCTCAAAAGAAGAATGGTCGATTGGAATCGGCAACGTATTCCAATGTGCTTGCTGATGATAGATATCGATCACTTTAAAAAGGCCAATGATCGATATGGTCATCAGGCAGGTGACGTTGGATTGAAACAAGTCGCGGGACTTCTTAAGCAAACTTTGCGAGAAATCGATTTGATCGCGAGATACGGCGGAGAAGAGTTTGGCATTATCCTTCCCTATTCGATGCTCAAGGATGGAAAGCATGTCGCCGAGCGATCCCGCGAACTGGTTGCAGATAATATATTTCATTTCAACGAACACGATTTTCGCTTGACGGTTAGTGTTGGCTCTACAGAAGTTCTTCATGGAGATGACGCCGATACGCTGATGCGACGTGCCGATTCTGCGCTCTATAAAGCCAAGCGAAGTGGACGCAATCGATGCTACGCACACGATGGCATTAGTTGCGAAGGAGCTTCGAACACTCCACTCATTACAAGCTCGACAACTAGCAAAGTCAATCTTGAGGTTCCTGAAAATCGAAGCGACGGTCGACTAGAAGACAAACGCATTGCGATCATTGATGATGAGCCGCACATTATTGCACTGGTTTGTAAATACCTGCGCGACGTTGGCTACCAAAACTTTATCAAGGTTCATGACGCGAGCCAGGCGATGCAACGACTCCGCGATGAAAAGCCTGATCTAGTCCTGCTCGATATCCGAATGCCTAGTATCAGCGGCTTAGAAATTCTCAAACTGGTTCGGGAGGACGCCAAGTTAAAATCGCTTCCTGTTTTGATTTTTACTTCCGCTACCGATATGGAGACGAAGGTCGAATCACTGAGATTAGGAGCCAACGACTACTGCGAAAAGCCGTTGCATGTCGCCGAACTTCAAGTGCGTGTTCGAAATACATTGATGGCAAAAGCCCATCTAGATGGATTGTCCGACTATTCGAGTACGCTTGAACAAGAAGTCGAGAAGCGAACGTTCGAGCTTTCCGAAGCTCATCGAGAAGCGATTCAGTGCCTAGCACGGGCATCTGAAATGCGAGATGACAATACCGGCAGGCATACGTTGCGCGTAGGTCGGTACGCTGCGATTATTGCTCGAGAGCTCGGATTCGGTGCCGAACGCATCACTTGGTTAGAACACGCAGCGCAGTTGCACGACGTCGGAAAGATTGGTGTTCCTGACAGTATTCTTTTAAAGCCGGCCGCGCTTTCCAAGGAAGAGTTTGTGGCGATGCAGGATCACTGTCTATTCGGCAGTCGCATTATCAACAACAACAATCTCGCGACGATCTCAAGTAGACCAAAATCGCTAGCCGGCTCTAACGCCGATGGCCCAAAATCTCCGTTGATGAGAATGGCGGCGTTGGTGGCCGAAACGCATCACGAGCGTTGGGATGGGACTGGATATCCAAGAAGACTAAAAGGCGACGAGATTCCGATCGAGGGACGTATCACTGCGGTAGCAGATGTGTTTGACGCACTTAGTACTGCTCGACCGTACAAGAACGCGATGCCCCTCGAGCAATGTTTTAAGATTCTTTTCGAGAATCGAGGTTCGCACTTTGATCCATGCGTTCTGGATGCCTTCTTCCGGCGCAAATCTGAGATTATTCGGACGTTCAATGAATACTCGGACAACGAGAATTTTGATCCGCCTACGGATTAATCGATTCGCATTGCAGCAATTGGCCTGTCGCGCGTTTGAAGCGTGCAAGGCTCATAACGTACCCGACTTGTGATTGGACATACGCATCTTCTGCCGACAGGAGACGATCCTGTGCATCTAACAAATCTTGCAACAAAAATGTGGCTGCTCGGTCATCGCCTGGCAATAGATCCCAACGTCGATGAAAGTAATGAGCATTCGCGTTTGCGGCAACTAGCGATTGCTCTTTAGCATTCATAACTCGATAGGCCGTATCGACGTTTCGTACAGCGATCTCGACATCGGCAGCAATGTTTTCGGTTAGAGCTCTGAATTGATTAACGAGCTGTCGACATTCAGCTTCTCGACGCTGTAATTGAGCTTTGCCGGCACGACGTCCAAGCGGAACTTCATAAATGAGACCGGCGGTGTACGAAGGTCCGCCGACTGAGAATTGGTCTACCCAACTTTGTCCAACATCATAGTTGCCGCGTAAGCCACTCACGTACGATTCAAGTACCACGTCTAAGACTGGCAGAAGTTCGTTCTTGGCTATATTCAATCGCACACTTCCCGCTTCAAGCTCTCGAAAAGCCTGGTCGACTTCGGCTCGACACTCCATCGCCGTAACCAATGCATCGGGAGTCGCAACTAAAAAAGCGTGCCGCGTCGGCGATTCGGAAGGCACAAGCTCCGATTCGCGGTTGCTCAACAGCGCCGGCGAATTTACCATCGCGCGCAATCGGGATTCCGCATTTCGAATGGCCGTTTCCGCTTGCACAAGTTCGGCTATGCGGGTCGTTACCGCCGCTTGGACTTGTGCGATCTGGCTCTCGTAGGCATCGAACTGACGTCGCTGCTCGAGATGCTTAAGAATATCCTGCGCTCGTTCAAGATTGATTCTCTTTTGAAGCATCCAGGTTCGTTGCCGATAAAGCTCCCAATGTGTTTCGAAAACCGTCAGCAAATAATCTTGTAGTTCTACAATGAAGCTATCGCTGGAAATTTTATTGTCGAGCGTTGCGAGAACAATAAGACTTCGGTTGTAGGCTCCGCCTGCACCATTGAGCAATGGTTGCGTATAGCCTAGTGAGAGCCTTGCGTTGCCTTGATCGGGGGGAAAGAAAAATTGCGAATTGCTATCTCGGGTTCCATATTTTTGTGCCAGTTCCCACTTTCCACCCTGGTAATTCCGACGACGCAAGCCACCGTTATAGTACCAATTGTTTTCGATAAGCCGATCGACATTAAAACCCGCGTCGAGCGAACTTCCTGTAGGAACGTTTAGCCGATTGAATTTCGATTCCATGAACAGTCGAGGGTCAAAACCCGCTCGCGCCGACGCGATGCCTGTTTCAGAAATGGCAACATTCTCATGGATGGCTTGAATTTTGGCGGAGCAAGCCAAGGCATCGTAGATGAGTGAGTCGACATCAACATCCACAACAGATGCATTATGACGCAAAGTGTGCGTGGCGGACGATGTCCACCATTCGAAATTCGACGGCGCTGTGGGCTGGGCGACTGCCGAGCCATCGGCGACGTTCGGAATGTTCGCCGAATTTGATTGAGATGCCGGGCGGAGATGAACGCTTTGCCTATCGTCTTGAGCGCAGCACGGGGTCAACGACTGAAGCGATATTCCTATCGCTGCAGCTCGCAGAATCAACCGCCATCTTTGTCGTTTCTCGGTCATCCCATTGCCGACCCATTTTTGTTCCCTGCGGCGATAGACACGATCCTTGTATCTAAGTCGAATTGCCGCTCGATCACGTTATTCTTTGATTTGCTATCGAACAGGAATGATCGGCAAGTTGATAAAAAGCGAATTTTCATGCACGACCAGAACAAGCGGATCATTTTGCCATTGAACCTAACGATGGAAAATTTACGGGATGCATCCGACGGCTAATGCGAGTTCAACAATCGCTTGATGCCATTCACCTTGCCGCTGAACGAGCTCGCTACGCACTTGAAGACGCTGCATCGCCGACTCAAGTTCTTCCGCTGGTTGTGCTTTGACTTGATCGCCATAGGCTCGCAATTGAGCAACGCGCGTTTGCCAATGTTCGATTTGAAGCAAACTATTTGCGTAACGTTGGGCCGCCGTCAATTGCTTGTCGATTGCGATGTCTACTTCCGAAGCAATCTTTTCGCGAAGGCTTGCGATAGCTTGATCCAGCATCGCCAGACGAACGCAAAGCTCTTCCTGACGTGCCGCTTTTTCTTTGGGAAGTACAATACCTATCAAGGAAAAGATGCGATTGCATTTCAGAGGCGAAAAACTGACTGATCCCGAGAGCAAGTCCGACATCCAACGTGCGACGTCGAGGGTTTGTTCATTAAGCTGCGATCGCAAGTAGACAAGTCCAACGAGGTCGCATCGTTGATGCATTGCCATTTCAATCATCTGACAATGATCGAGTTGTGCTCCCATATCAGGAATCGACATCGGCTCGGGAATGTAGTAGCAAGCAATTGAAGGATCGACAAGCAACGCGAGCTGGCTTCGAAGCTGAGTTGCTTTCGATAAGCTTTGCAGCTTGGAATCGTTGGCAGTGACAACGAGTCGATCTATGGCAGTCGGGTCTAGAATGGATACGCCACGTTCGATGGCTCGAGTTTGGCGTTCTTGATTGAGTTGCAATAGGGTATCGATTTCGTTTTGAATCGGTTCGATTGCAGCGATCGTTGCTAAGCCAAAGTGAAGTTCCAAGGCCTGTGCGGCGACTATTTGCGATTGACGACAAATGCGATAGTCTTGCACTTTGGTTTGAAGATCAAGGATCACTTGCTGGCGTTTGGATTTGTGAATGGCCGCTGCTTGGTCAGCTCGTAGGTCCCCCTTCATCATGATCGCGAGCGAGGATTTCTGCGATGCGAGCCTCGCGATATCGTCAGAGGAGAGCGTCGTCAAAGGCTGTTGCGAGAGCACGCAGTTAGGCATGGCAAAGGCAATCAGCGCAGCGGTAGCCAACGCGCTAAAAAGCGACGTTTTTTTCGAACGAAATGATGCGAAGACTCGCATCCAATGTCGATCACGACAGCCAAGCATAGGAATCGTTGTGAACTCGCTTCCACTATTCGGAAAGTACGGCAAACAACAGTAACATCGATTGTTCAGGTTGTGCCACTGAAGGCCGTCACTCCGATGCAACGGTCGATCCGATTGCGGTGACTTTAACGCGTCAAGATGGGAGATTTGCGAAGTCTATCCCAATAGCATCACAGCAACGTTCAGATAGATGACAATCCCAAGGATATCGCTGATACCAGCAATCAGAGGGCTGCTCATCAAGGCAGGATCAAGGCCAAGGTTCTTGAGCAAGAGCGGCAGCATGGATCCGAGCGAGGTTCCGCAGACAACCACCACGAGAATGGTAATCGGAATCACTAAGGCCGCATAAGGACTTGGGGCGAGGAAGATGGCAGAACCAAAGCCGATTATGCCGAGTACGGACCCTAAGAGTATCCCCATAAAGAACTCGCGTTTCAAAATATGCCAGGCGTCTTTCGTTGCGACGTCTCGCGTCGCCAGGGCAGAGATAATCAACGTCGATGATTGACTACCCGAATTCCCGCCGCTGCTGATGATCAGCGGTAAAAACCAGACGAGCCAATCGAATCGAGTCAGCTCACCATGAAAATACTGCAAAGCAAACGCGGCTAAGAGGGCGGCAAAGAAAAGGATCGTCAACCAAATGCCACGCTTCCATGAAAGAGTCAGGAAAGCCGTTCGCATATACGAATCGGGGAGCGGTTCCACGCCAGCCATGCGTTGGACATCTTCGGTGGCTTCGCGTCGTACAACATCGATAATATCATCGTGCGTAATGATCCCAACCAAATGAAGTTGGTCGTCAACGACAGGTATGGCAGAAAGATTGTAGAAAGCGACACGCTCGGCGACTTGTTCTTGGTCATCGTGAACGTTGACCGTCACAATATCGGTCTTCATGAGATCGACTAGTCGCGTATTAGGTCGCCCTATCGAGGAGACGAGACTTCGAGCGCTCACAATACCGCGAAGATGATTCGTGCTATCGATGACATAGATATAGTAAATAGTTTCGAGTCGAGCAGCTTGTTTACTGAGCTGCTCCATCGCTTGCTGCACCGTCAAATTCTCGGTCAAGCAAGCGGCTTCCGTCGTCATCAACGCTCCGGCTGTTCCTTCGGGAAACGTCTGCAATCGGCGAATGTCTCGACGATCAGGGGCCGGCACGAGAGCAAGGATTTGATCGACGCGCTGACTATCCAGTTCCTGAAAAAGGTCGACGACATCGTCGGCTGGAAGATTGGTAACCAACGCCGCAACCTGAACCTCATCCTCATTTTTGAGGAGCTCGAGCTTTCGATCGAGTTCGAAGTACTGATAGATTTTAGCTTGAAGGTTGGGTTCGGCATATTGAAGCACCCGCCAAGCTTCGTCGGCATCCAGTCCTTCCATGAACTCAGCCGTTCGTGCCGGATGCAGCGCCGTACAGAATTCGCGTAATTCGCGTTCATCACTCGACGCAAGCATTTCGCGAAGTTCTGGTAAATATAGCGTGTTAATCATCCTAAAAAACTCGATGGCAGGAAAAAGGTCGCTTCGGTCTCTTCGCGCAGTCTACGGTTGGGAAGTATCATCGTGAGGATTGCTCATCCCGGCAACTGCTATTTGCCTGGGTTAGCAAAGCTTTTTCGAACGGTATTTCTCCAAACACTGGAAGCGTACTTGGCTTTTTTTGAACCACTTGTTGAATCGCTTCCGTCGCATATCGACGTTGGCTACGCCATGCGCCGACTCGCCAGGTTGCCTTATATGGTGGCTTTAGACAGCGCGATGCCGATGGGACGCCTAGGAAGGTATAGCTTTTTAGTTGCGGACCCGTTCGACCGTTTTACCGTAGCTAGGCCGATGGCGGATCCTTTGGCCCAGCTAGCCAGACTTCTGGATACCTTTCGGGTTCCATCGCCAATCGCACATCTTCCACCGTTTCAAGGCGGCGCCGTTGGATTTCTTGGCTACGAGTTTGGTCGATGCTTTGAACGCTTTCCTGCGGCTCGTCACAACGAATTCGACATCCCGCTAGCCTTGTTTGGCTTCTACGACACCGTTTTAGCTTGGGATCATAGCAACGCTGGCCAAGGTTGGATGATCTCTCAGGGGTTTCCCGAAATCGAACCGATTGCTCGACGTCGACGCGCCGAACAACGTCAGCGTTTTTTTATGGAACGATTGTTATCGGCTTCCGTTCCAGAACTTGAATCGCCGTCGATCGGCTTTCAAGCCATGGCGCATGGATTGACGGCACCTCAGTTTCAGACGCGGCTTGGCGGCGGATGGCTCGGGAATTTCGATAGTTTCGGATTTCGAGCCGCCGTCGAACGGGCTCGTGAATATATTTTTGCTGGCGATATCTTTCAAGTGAATCTATCTCAGCGACTGATGCGTCCGGCGGACATTCAATCGCTCGATCTTTTTCTAAAATTGCGAGAAGTCAATCCGGCTCCCTTTGCTGGTTACATGGATGGCGGCCCATTTCAAATTATCAGCGCTTCGCCAGAGCGATTCCTGAGTGTTCGCGATCGCATCATCGAAACGCGCCCCATCAAAGGCACGCGTCGACGAACTGGCGACGCAGTAGCCGATGCCGAGCAGACTCGTCAGTTGATAGCCAGCAGCAAAGATCGAGCGGAGAATACGATGATTGTCGATTTGCTGAGAAATGATCTATCGCGAGTTTGTGAGCCAGATTCCTTAAAAGTTCCCGAATGGTACGCAATCGAGAATTACCCTTTTGTCACACACGCCGTCAGTTCGATCGAAGCCAAGTTAAAATCCTCTGCTTCGATTACCGATCTCGTTCGGGCGACCTTTCCAGGTGGCAGTATTACCGGTGCTCCCAAAGTTCGAGCAATGGAAATTATCGCCGAGTTAGAACCGACCGTCAGAGGGCCCTATTGCGGATCGATGGGATATATCGGCTTTGATGGCTCGGTCGATTTGAGCATCCTCATTCGAACGATTACGGCTAGCCGCGGTTGGTGGCAATTTCAGGTCGGCGGCGGTATTGTGGCTGACAGTCGCGCTGAATTGGAAGAAGAAGAAACCTGGATCAAAGCGGCGGGCTTGGTCGCGGCAATCCAATAGCCAGCGCGTTACCAAAATCGGATGGTGAGTCCGGAGCCTACAAAGTAATCATCGGCGGCTTCATTGAGTCCGACGCCGCCTCGAATGTCCCACTGAATGTCGTTGGTGAATTGATACGTGAACCCACCATCGAAATAGTGCTGAGGTTTTTCCGTATCCGCTGACGAAGGAAACAGCGCAAACCATTCGGTGTAAGCGCCGAGCTTGTCGGCTAACGAATAACCGATCGTCCAAGATTGGGCAAACTCGGTGTAACTTTTACGGGTTTGACCATCCAGTGTCCGGTTAAGCTGCGTGCTCCCGGCCGTCGAGATCGAGTCATTGATATCCCAACCGTATAGCCAGTTATATCCTGGAAGCACTTCGCCAGCGGTCAAGGAAGCTTTGCCGGTCGGGACAGTCATCTGGGGAACAAACGCCATCTCGGGAAGTATTCCTTCCTGAGGCGTTAAACCGATCTTGAAGCCAAGATAGAGATCTTCTGCTCCCGATACTTGAACGCCCCTATTTCGTTGCTGAGCATAATTCGTCGCTACGCGCATTTCTAGCCAGTCAGCCAGAATGCCGAATCGAAAGAGAGACTCTGGATAAGAGTGCCCAATCGATTGACCTCCCCCGTCGTTGTTATACGAATACGTGTAGCCACTTTCGATTTGCAACACTCGTCGTCCTACCGTTGAACTCGCTTCCGTAAAATCAGGTCGGTCGGTTACCAGTGGCTCACTGAGATCAGGTCCACCTGAAAAACTATTGCCATAGCTCCATTGAAAGAGAGTCTTCCTCGGCGGGCTCCCGTCGCGCACAAAGTAATCACCGATCGTGTCAGCTTTCGTCGCCGCTTCTACTGGTTCGCAATCGAATGCTAGCAGCGATAATAAAATTAAACAAAGACCTCTAGCAGGAATCGATATTAGCGAGCAAACAATCCTCTTACTATTGGGTGGCACGCCCTGAGTCTTCGAAGGGCGTTGTCGCGTTAAGCACGCCCTTCGAAGACTCAGGGCGTGCCACCCGCAGAGGAAAGCACAGGAAGTTATTTTTGACCCGTTCCTAAGGCAAACCTGTTTCGTTGTAATGTAGCTCATGCTACATTCTTTCGACGTTTGTAAGCTGATTTCTTTACGGCTTTCGATCGGCTAGCGATGGATTTGTATCGATGATCTTAAATCCGGCTTGGCCGACGACTAAAGCTTGCTTTCTGTTCTCGTCGACGATGAGATCGTGAACTCTACCGTCGATGCCCTCGAATTCATCGAGCAACTTCATGGACTCGAAATCAACGACTCGCAAATAGCCATCGTTGCATCCGACATACAGTCGATCGCCGGTCGCCGACCAAGCAAAGGCACGTGGTATCGACGGGAGTTTTATAAATCGCATCAATCTTCCGATCGAAGGTTGCCAAATCCGCAATGTTCGGTCTTCACTGATCGTTGCGATCATAGAGAGGGAAGAGTCGCTCGGCGTGGGTGCGATATTAGGATTCGATTTAGATGGTCGAACAGCGATTGAGTTTACCGTTCCAACGTGATTGTCAAGGGTTCGAATATGCTCGCCGAGGACACTGTCCCATAGCCTGACCGTTTGATCGACACTGACCGAAGCAATGGTTTTTCCGTCAGGAAGAAAATCGAGCGCGAGCACTGCTCGGGAATGTCCTTCGTAACGAGCAACCTGCTCAAAGCTCTTGGCATTGATGACTGAACAAATCCCGTCGCCGCTGGCGACCGCCCATCGAGATCCATCGGGTGACCAGGCGACGCGATAGACGACATCATTATGCAATGTCAGCTTGCGGATGCGATTGCGTTTGAGCCACGCAAAAATCTCCACCGCACCTTCTTCCGCCGGGGAACCGCCAGCCGCCAGCAATGTTTTTCCATCCGGTGAAAATCGTAAGTCGTGAACATGAAGCAAATCCGACTCGATCTTTTCTGCTACGATCATCTCAGGCCACATGTACAGTTCGATGCCTTGCTGCGAGCCGACGACTACATGCTTGGCATCGGGCGTTATTGCGACGGCAGTCCATGGCGATGCAGCGGACAGACTCAATGCCAGGAACGCAAGCGTTAAGAAAGCAGTCAGTGCTGTATTGATGGAGAGAATTGGCATCGAGCAAGCGTTTTGGAATTTTCTGTTCTTGAAAATGGAAACTTCTCAGCGAACGCCTCCCTCTGGTTCCGAGGCTCTGCCTCAGAGCCCACTGTAACGCGGGCTCTGCCAGTCGAAATGTTAGCAATTCGAGTGTCAATAAACGGTACTTGAGGCGGAGCCTCCGAAGCATTGCGTTCCCAGGCAGGAGCCTGAGAACGAGCGAGAAAGCCTGTACACCAACGCAACACTAGCCACAAAGTTCACGTACCAGTTTTCCACCTTGATTGACGGGTACCGGTCTGCCGTCTGTTGTGTAAAGCTCACGGTGTGGATCAATGCCAAGCAAAGTGTAGATCGTATGCGCCAAGTCGTTTGGCGAGACTGGATAGTCGTGCGGACTTTCCCCGACTCGATCGCTTGACCCGATCACCTGGCCTCCTGGCACTCCACCGCCGGCCAATACGGCACTAAAAACCCTCGGCCAATGGTCGCGTCCACCGCGCGTATTAAGCTTTGGAGTTCTGCCAAACTCACCCATTGCGATCACCAAAGTTTCATCGAGCAGGCCTCGCTCTGCCAGATCGCTTATCAATGCTGAGAATCCTTGATCAAAAGTCGGAATCAAACCCACACCAACTTTCGCACCTGAATATCCGTCGCGCAGTTTCAACACAAGACTTTCGTGAGTATCCCAACCGGTATTCATAACACTTACGAATGGCACGCCGCGTTCGACTAGTCGTCGAGCAAGCAGACAACTTTGTCCAAACATCTTCGATCCATAACGCGAGCGAACGGCGGCGGGTTCATCTGAGAGATCAAAGGCTTTTTTCGATTCGGACGACGTTACTAGTCGATAGGCTTTTTCAAACGCAGAATCGGACGGAAGATTCCGACTCTCGATCGACGCCTGGACCGAATCTAAGTCGGCGAGGAACTCGCGACGTCGTTGGATTCGCTTGCTATCAACTCCGGGAAAGAAGTCTAAATCACGAACCTGGAAGTCGGGTTTCGACGGATCACCTCCGGTCGCGAACGGTTCGAATGAACTACCCAGAAATCCAGAGCTTGTGGTTCGGTTTTCAGGGATCGTCACGTATGGAGGAAGGACTGATGGCGCATTTCGCAAATGGGTCATGACCGATCCGAACTGAGGATACTGCAGGACGGGCGACGGTTTATAGCCTGTTAAAAGATATTGATTGGCAAGTCCATGTTCACCCAAAGGCGATGTCATCGAACGCACAATCGCTAGCTTGTCGCAAACGGTGGCTGTTTTCGAGAGCAATTCGCTGATCTGAATACCGTTGACATTCGTAGTGATTGGTTGGAAGGGGCCACGAACTTCTAAGGGCGCATCCGGCTTGAGATCAAAGGTTTCCAAGTGGCTTGGACCACCGTCTAGCCAAAGCAAGATGCACGACTTTGCTCGCGGCCTGCCTTGCGACTCGGCTTGGGCTTGCAGCCGATACCAGTCGACGAGCCCAAAGCCTAGTGCAGTCAGGCTTCCAACTCGCACCATATCTCGCCGCGAGATCGCGTTACATCTTCGATGAAATTGTGTGTGCATGTTCGGGTTCGCCATTAATGGTTTTCTAAAAATGCTCGACTGTTGAGCAGACTCCAAACGAAATCTTCTAATTTGCTTCTGCGTTCGCTGGCGTCTGAATCGGAAAGGCGATTGCTCCAGTGATGAAGTTCTTCTGTTATCGGCATACGACTGAATGCAAGCAAATAAAACTGACGAATGATCTGCTCGTCGGACTTGCTGTCGTGAATCATTTGATGCAATCGACCTTCTTTGTCCGTCAGTTTGCGGTTGATAAGCTCGCCGTTGAGCAAATGCAATTGCGAAGACAGTCCGCCAGCGGTATTGCTATTCTCATCACATTCCTTGGCTTTCGTGCATCGGCCAAGGATATCGAGCGAAGGTGCGGGAGCTAATGGATCGACAATCGCAACAGCCCGAATTCCGGTGACTTGCCCGTCGAATCGATCCGCGATGCCAGTTACATCTGCAATTGCATCGACCAAGACTTCCGGTGGAAGTAGTCGACGGTATGCATGCGAATAAAATCGATCATCGGAACGATTTTCATCGATCAATTGCCCGCTTCGACCATAGGCATTGCTGAGTGCCATCTGCTTCAGAGTATGGCGAAAGTCGTAGCCGTGATCCACGAAATCGTCGGCTAATCGCTCGAGCAACTCCGGATGCGTAGGAGGATTGGTTTCGCGAAGGTCATCGGTCGGTTCTACCAGTCCACGACCGAACATCGCATACCAAAGTCGATTGACAGTGGCTCGCGCGAAGTATCGGTTCTCATTGGAAGTAAGCCAATGGGCAACATCGTGTCGAAAATCTGCGTTGCCACTTAAGTCACGTTCGCCGGGGATGCGTGGAACAGCAGGTTCATTCGTCCTTAAATTGGTTACCGCACCGCGAGAAGTCAAACTGACGATGCGGCCACGTTCAAGCCTAGCAAAGACAGCCGCGAAGCCATGGTAATCATCTTGCGTCCATCTATCGAGCGGATGGTTGTGACAATTCGCACAACCCAATCGCATCCCCATAAAAAAATGACCGGCCAGCTCCGCATGCTCCCGCGCATCGTTGATCATCCGACCAAAATTCGCCGGGCCAACGATATGCGAATCACCTTCGGCAGTCAGCAATTGTATGGCCAGTTGGTCCAACCCGGCCCCTTTTCGGATTTCTTCTCGCAACCATTCAGAATATGCATTGAATCCGTCTTTGTCGTTAGGTTGCGAATGCATTCGCAGGAGTTTCGAAAACCGAAGCGTCCAATAGTCGTTGAACGCCTCGTTCGACATAATGCTTTCGACATATCGCGGTCGTCGATCTCGGTCTTGATCCGCCATAAAAGTTTCGATGGATGCTGGATCGGGAAGACGACCTGTTAGGTCAAGCGTTACCCGGCGCAGCCAATCTGAATCGGTCGCTGGGGGCGAAATTGGAATGCGCAGCTCCGAAAGGATTTTTAGGACTTCATCGTCGATGAAATTAGCGCGTGGCTCGCCGCTCAAATCGATCGGATTTTCCGAGAACGGGATATTGAGTTGGATTGGGACGACTCGATTCAAGAAACGAGCAATCACAACTTGCTGGCCACGACGAGTGATACGCGCCATGCGTTGGCTGTCGATATCCACAGCAATTGGATCGGCAGCAGTGAAGACCGTCCAGCCAGTAACATCCTCTGGCTCACCATCATCAAATCGAGCGGTTACCTGCAAGCGTACATCGACAGGTACTTCTGTCCCGAGATATCGTTCGGGTGTAATCTCGAAATGCGTAAGCTTCCGTTGCTCGCCGCGTGGAGCTCCGGACCGAATCCACTCAACCAGGCGCTTTGCTCCTGGGCTGTCATCGTCAAGCGCCACGTCGCCGCCATGATCAAGTATCCCGGTTGGTTTGGCCAGCAAAAGGCTATGTTCGGGATGAGTCTGGTTGATCCTTCGACCTTCGAGTTCATGCACGACCGCTTCATAGTCATTCGACGCGTTTGCTCCCAAAAGCGATAGATGAAATCCACCCCGACCGGCTGCTGCTCCGTGGCATGCGCCTGCATTGCAACCCGCTGTCGTAAATACCGGGATGATCTCGGTATCAAAATTGACAGCCAGCGCCATTTCGACATGGGAGGCGAGCAGGCCAGTTAAAATGAGGAGTTTCATCATCGCGTTTTTTGTACCAACCAAACGTGCTGCTAATCCTTACTTCCCTGACTTTTCGCTTTTATCATTCGGAGCACCTTGTGTCTCTTTAGGTGTGCGCTGTTTCTTCATGTTCTGCATGCCGTCAAGATCTTCTAGTTTCGGAACATTGCCACCCGCAACCGCCACGACGCTTTCGAGAATCTTCGGTAGGTCGGCTTGAAGGCTCGGTTGAACCAATGCGAAGTTACCCGTCACCTTTCCTTCGTTACCGACAAGAATGGTAAGCATCACATTGCGGTTCAGACCGTAGCTACCAGGTCCTTCGCGACCATCGACAGAGATTCCCGTCGGAGCTTCGCTCACCAGTGCATGCCGAATTCGCTTCAAAGTATTTTCGGCTTCGGTCGCATCATCGTCCAACCACACGACACCGGTTGCAAGTCCATCTTTGGCGCGACTATGAGTGTAGTGGGATAGCGTTCGGGTCATCGATATCGACTGTCGATTCATATCGTGTACAAAGATCAAAACAATCGGTTTGCCATTCGCGATCGAAATAAAATCGATTTCCTTGCCGGCATCCTGATCAAAAACGCCTCGAACCGTGAACGGCGAAAGTTTCTCGCCAATCTGTGGTCCCGAGAAAAGTTTCTCGTCGGCATGCAACGGTCTCGACTGCCCTTGAATAAGGGTTATCGCAATGAAGAGACAAAGCGTCGATCGAATCATATAAATTCTCGATTGTTTAGAAGGGAGGTGGGATGCCCCATTGTAATGCTTATCGGCACTGACTTCAAAGATTGTGACGTTTGAACTATCATTCTACGAAATCAGCTGGAACGCGTTAGCGTCCGGTTCGCCAGCAATTCGTGCGAACCGGGTGCTAACGCACTCCGGCTAATGAATAATCTAGGCTAATGGGATGAGCCATGCTCCGAGCAGGGTCAATGTAAATCCAACAAATCCCATAATGGTTAAGGCTACCGAGAACGTTTGCAATGTTTGGCGAGTTGTCATGCCGGTCATCGTCGAGACTTGCCAAAATCCGCTATCGTTCATCCACGGCAGTGGTTTCGAGCCGCAACCGATCGCTAACGCGACATAAACCGGATGGAAGGGTAACGACTGAGCTTGCATCAACGGGGCAATGATACCGACCGTTGTAATCATGGCGACGGTCGCTGAACCTTGGGCAACTCGAATCATCGCGGTCAAAAAGAACGCGACGAATAATAATCCATAGGGCGTCATCGCGGATGGAAATAACTCGGCTACTGCCGTTGCAACCTGAAGCTGCTTCAGAGCTGCTCCAAAAGCTCCACCGGCACAGGTCAACATCAAAATCGTTCCAGCATCGGCGATCGCTTGAGTCATCATTGGAAGCGTGTCCTTCATGGACACAACGCGGCGAAGAATTGCGATGGCGATGATCGCCGTGACAAACAAGACAAAGCCAGGATCGCTCAAGAGTTGCAGCCACGGACCGTCCGTTTTTTCTGCGACGGTCGCTTTCCATATTTCCACGCCGCCCAGGCAACCGATCGGAGCGGCCAACGGTAACGCGGCCAACCAAAGCGGCATCGTAGTCAACTGCTTTGCGCTGTCATCGTTAACCGAATCGTTCGCACTCGTTTCCGTTGCAAGATCAAGTTTGACCCAACGGCTACACCAAGCTCCGTATGCAAAACCTGCCAACGCAGCGGTACCACCAACGATAGTCCCGCCCAGCATCATCGCACCGATGGAAACGCCCAATTCACTTGCAACCAAAAGTGGCCCAGGGGTTGGCGGAACCAGCGAATGAGCCATCGTCGCACCGACGATTATCGCCATCACCGCCATCACATAATTTTGCGTTTGTTGTTTTCCTAATGCCTTGGCTAAGGGAAGTAATAAATAGAAAACGGTATCGAAGTAAACGGGTACTCCCAGGAGAAAACCGCTAGCCGTCAGTGCAGGTGCAACTCGTTTTGGACCAAAAAAACCTGTTAGGGAAAATACTAATCGCTTGGCGGCTCCACTCTCCAACAAACAGGTACCAATGATCGCCGCCATTGCGATAGGGATACCGATTTTTTGAAACGTTCCAGCCAACCCGGCTGACAATCGTTGAACCACCCCGCCAAATCGCGATTGCTCGGCGGTGATCACTTGCTCCTCTGCGATAATCCGATCGTTGGCGGTTAACTTAGCGAAATCCGCCGTCGCAAACTTGGCCGTCGCAGATTTTTGAGTCGCCATCTGAATCTCGATCACTGCATCTTCGGGTAACTTCGAACCATGGTGCCATAATCGATAGCGACCCTTCGGAATAGCTCGATCCAATTCAGCGGTCGATCGTTCCGAGTCCAAGGAGAGTAGCTTAATCGCTTTCGATTGGAGTTCCGTTTCCAGGAAGATCTCGCGAGGCGTCATCAAGAGGATCAGCATTGCTCCAAGGACCAACGCGAAAAACGGATGCAGCTTGATCCAAAGTATTCCGATTAAGACAACGGCAATCCCAAGTCCCGAAATGATCAATACTTGCATGAGCTGAGTTTATATTTCGTATACAGGGGAGAAATAAGGAGGGATCGTCGCCGCCGCCATTGTAAAGCAAATCGCTTGCCGGCACGCACGTTCCAACGCTAGGCTCGTCCCCAGGTTCGGCACCTATTTCAAGTTATTTTCTGCGGATGTCACCCATTTAGACTGCTCCCATTGCTCGACGACCAGGGCCCCAGACCGATGGATGGTGCAGCGAACAGCATGTTCAACGGCAGTGATTTTCACGGTCGATCCCAATGCTTGGTAGGCTTCTCGAACTTTGGGCGATTTAGCTTTGGTTCCGCCACTTATGATTACGCATTTCGGTTGGCACCATTCCAGGAGCGGCAATGGGCTTTCCGAAAGGCTTCCATGATGAGGCGCCATCAAAACACTCGCTGACCGTTTCGGTTGTCCGATCAGCAAGTTTGTGCCTTGCCCCTCTAAATCTCCGGGTAGCAAGACTCGATGCCCAGCGTACTCGATCATCATGCAGAGACTGTTCGCGTTGTCATTCCCTGGTACGCCCTCGATCGGAGGGTGTAGGAATTCGAACGCGACTTCGTTACTGCCCTCACTAAGCATATCGCCTTTCTTTCGCATCTCGATCGGAATCCTCATTTTTCTTAGGTTGGTTAAGACGTTCTGCAACGACGCGCTATTGCTTTCCATTGTCTGCTTGGTCGTAATCAAGCGATCGATTGCAAAGCGTTTTGACAGTCCAGAAATGGCATTGAAGTGATCGGAATCCGCGTGCGAAAGTATGACACCATCAAGCCGCGATAGACGACGTTCCCAGAGAACACCAGCGATGCCAAGGTAACTTCGCTGTGCGTTGCCAAGTCGGCCTGCGTCGTAAAGCCAAGCTTCGTCCGATGGAGTCTGAATTAACACACTGGTTCCATGCCCGACATCGATAAATGTAATCGTCACTCGATCTTGGGGCTGGATTCGATTGCCTGGCAACCAAGGGCCGTATTGACGGTCGATAGATGGAATTACTCCTACGGCAATCCACACGCAAGCGAAAAGGAGTAAGCTGCGGCGAGCTCGTTTACCAAATCCAAACATACCTAGGACTACAAAGATTGTGCTGTAGAAACCGATCACCCACCAAGTCGGTGGTGCTGGAAGCCAAAAATGACTCATCGGAACATCGACTGAAAATTGAACAATTCGATCGGTGAGCCATAGGCTCACGCCACAAAGCCAGCCGAGTGGATAACCTAGAATCGGCGTCAATGGCCCGAAGACCAACAAACTTAGGCCGCTTAATAAGGCAAGTAACATTGGGATCCAAAGTATCAGATTCAGTAACGCGGCAATAGGCGATAGGACGTGAAAGCGATACAAGACAAGCGGGGCTGTTAACAGCCAAACCCAAAAGCTCGTCCGGAGCAGATCGTATGAATATGCGACGACTACGATCCCAAACTTCCAGAGCGGATGGTAGGTTTCAGTCAGCAACGCTTCGAGTCGATCGCGGCGTTCGGCGTCTTCCTCTGGTTCGCCTTTGAGTACGATCAATATGGCGACGGCGAGAAATGAAAGTTGCGTCCCAATCTCCATCCAATTGGACGGGCGATAGAGCAGGACGGCAACAGCCGCAAAACCCAAAAGATTCATCGAGTTGCTGGTCTTTCCAATCCATTTGGCAATGCCAAGGACGACGACCAAAACAGCCGCTCGGGCGACTGGCGGATTTCCGCCACATAGCAAAGCATAGGCGACGACAATGACCATGGTTGCCATGAGCATCGTGTGACGCGGTACACGTAGAATTAAACATACGGCTACAACGCTGATCGCAACCATTTCAATATGCATTCCGGAAATGGCTAGCATGTGGATCGTACCGGTCGCAAGCAGCGACTCTTGCATACTCCACTCGACCTGCTCGCGCTGCCCAAGCACCAATGCCGACGCCAATGTCGCTTGTCGATGGGAAACATAGCGATGGAAAGCGATATCGCCGGCAACCATAACGCGGCTTAGCAATCGATCCAGTCGACCGCGATCGGGTTTACCGATCTTTTTAACTTGTGTTGGGACATCCGTCCTGGCGCGAACAAAAATTCCTGACCGACGATACTTCGCTGCGAAGTCAAATTGGCCAGGATTCGAAGGCGGACCGATAAGTTGCCAGTCGACCATGCATTCGACATGATCACCTGGAAAAAGTCGGCGCACACGACCTTGAATTGTCAATTGCATGCGCCCGAACTCAGCGCGTTGCCATTCTCGGTGATCGCGAAGGGCCGTTACGCGGACTTCAACCAAGGTCTGCCAAACCTTGTCGGACGATAAATCGGCGTCTTTCGGAGAACCGCCGATTTGTAAAAGATCAGGTCGCCAGTGTGGAGATGACTCGATCACTCCTTCGACAACAACGGGACTCCAAGAATCCGTTGCCATGTAATGCAATCGATCATGCAAGCATAGCTGCTCTTGAGCTTGATAACGCCATGCGGCGATTGCCGGCAGCGTCAGCAGAATCGCAGGGATTACCAGTCGATTGCGGCTAATGATGGCGAATAACAACCAAGTCGCAATTGCTCCGATGGCTACCAAAGACCACGGAAAAGCGTTTGGAAACGATGCCGCCATGGCGATCCCGAGCATCGAGAACGCAAAGACCGAAAGCATCGGTCGCTGTATCAAGCGACGCATACGTTCGTTGAATCGATTATGCCAAGTCGTACCCGTAGCTTGTTGCATAGCACCCCTCGCTCGATGATCGCAGAATGAGTGAGTTGCGAGCTTCCAGCAACTAGCCGCTCAAGATCCTGCTACGGCTAAGTTATACCGATTCTCACTCGATTCTGCAGCAGTTCATCCTTAAAAATCTGCGAATCTCCGTGGTTTTCAATTTGGCAACGAATGGCTAAAAAACCGAAGCCAGTTGCCGTAAAAAATCCCGTCGATATCGGCACCCGAATAGCCGCGGCGTTCCAGAATGTCTTCAAGCTTATGGATATCGGTAATCGTGTCGAGATCGTAAGGCGTCTGCTCGGTGCCATAGCCACCGTCGAGATCGGTTCCGATGGCGCAATGTCGAGTACGGCCTGCTATTTGACATATATGATCGATGTGGTCGGCTGCGGCTTCGATTCCAACGACCGACGGTTGTGTCACTCCGCGTTTCCAGCCAGGAAACATCATCCAGGCATCAAACGCCGTCCCAATTACTGCGTCTCTGGCAATTAAGAGTTTTATTTGCTCGTCCGATAATTGGCGATCGCCCGGAACAAGTGCACGGCAGTTATGGTGGCTTGCAAGAATCGGTCCGTCATAGATTTCTAACGCCCCAAAAAGAGATTGATCGCAAAGATGCGTGACGTCTAGCATCATTCCGATCCGCATAAACTCGTTCAACAATTCGACCCCGCTGGGACTCAACGGTCCGTCGGTGGCCGTTCCATAGGCGTAGCGACCGATTCCATAATGAACCGGCCCGACTGCTCGCAAACCAAGTTCCCACCAAGCCTCGACGTGATCCGGCGCAACGATCGGATCGGCTCCTTCCATGCTGAGGATAATCCCCAACGGTGTCGTTTCGGGAGCTTGCTCATACGCTCTCCAGTGTTCCTTCAACTCGGTTTGCGTCGTTATGAAACGAAGTATGCCTTGGTCTTCAAGCAATCGATAGTAAGCAAGCTGCCCTCGAGCATGAGCATGCGCGATCGCTTGGCTAACATAGTCAAGATCGGTTCGCTTGGTGCCATTGACACGCGGCTGATCTGGGCCGCTTCGGGCCATCAAGGTCGCGACGCAAACGGGGATATTGGCGCGACGAAGTTCTGAAAACGTCAACGTATTCTTGCCGCGTGCTGGTTCATCCGACATGTCCCGCTCGAATCGTCGAACTTCTTCAACCGAGGCAAGCAGATCGCGATTGAACGAAAGTGCATTCCAAGCGAGATCGAGATGGGAGTCGATGAGTGGTCGCATAGGTAAAACTTAAAATGGACGTTTATAACTGTTTGCCGCAAATTTAGTATAACGCTACAACCTTGGAATTAATTCGTGTTGCTTGCCGATTGATGAATGACCAGTTGGACTGCGCTGCTTTGAACAGGACACGCTATCATGATATGACGTCCTTCCGAAAGCGTCGTTCGAACCCTTTACTCTCATGCTAAACTTTACTCGCGCTATGAAACTTGCCGAAATACCGACCCCAGCTCTCGTAGTCGATCTAGCCATTGTTCAGCAAAATATCGATCGATTAGCAAGTTACGCTTCAAAACATCGGTTGAACGTCCGGCCGCATACTAAAACACATAAAAATCGCGAGATGGCAACCATGCAATTAGCCGCTGGTGCGATCGGCCTGACGATGGCAAAGGTCGGTGAAACGGAAGTATTGGCCGACCTCTGCGATGATCTACTGATCGCTTATCCGATGGTAGACGGCCCACGTGTTCAACGGATTGCGGAACTTGCTCGTACTCGAACAATACGCGTCGCGGTTGATTCAATATTCGCTGCCGATGCGATCGCTACCGCTGCGAGATCTGCAAAATCGACCGTTGGCTTGCTGGTCGAAATCGATGTTGGCATGGGACGCGTTGGTGTCGCAACTCCAAGCGACGCTTTAAAACTTGCTGAGCATATTTCATCGCTTCAAGGTGTTCGGCTAGATGGACTTATGTGCTATCCAGGGCAAATCTGGGCTGCTGCTGACGAGCAAGCGGCGGCTTTGGGATGGGTTGCCGAAAAATTGCACGAGACACTCGATCTCTGGAAACAAAACGGATTACAAGCCAAAATCGTTTCTGGAGGCTCGACGCCGACCGCGTACCAATCACACCTGGTTCCTCAATATACGGAGATTCGTCCAGGCACTTATATTTTCAACGATGTCAACGAATGGCGAGGTGGATTTGCAGCGTTCGATGATTGCGCGGCGCGAATCATCGCTACCGTTGTTAGCGACGCCGTCCCAAATCAAGTTGTCATCGACGGCGGGACAAAAACATTTACGAGTGATCTTTGTCACCCGGCGAAAGAATCAGGCCACGGATTTATGGTTGAATACCCGTTGGCCAAGATTGTTCGGCTTAGCGAAGAACATGGCCAAGTCGACGTGTCGACGTTAGAACAACGCCCCAAGGTCGGAGAGCGAGTCAGTGTAATTCCAAATCACATCTGCCCTTGCGTGAATTTACAAGATCGAATCTGGCTTTTGGAATCCGATGGTAACGTAAGTCCAATATGCGTCGACGGGAGAGGAAAGCTATCTTAAAGCGTCAATATATAGGACTATTCGTGACTATTCTTTTTCAGGGGCGCTCGTCGCACCCTCTTTGATCGCATAGATACGATTGCGATTGGCGATAAACAGCGTATCGTTGGCGACAATCGGAGTTGTGTAGACGGAAGAACCCATGTTGATCTCGCCGACCATTTCGAACTCCTTCGCGAGCTTGAAGATTGAAATATCGCCATCTTCGTCGCTTACGTAAATGAGATCGCCGACGATCAGCGCCGACGCCCAAGACGCGGCCAGCATATCGTAGGTCCAAAACGCGTTGCCTGTTTTCACATCCAAGCAATGGACGAGCCCGGCAAAGTCAGCCAGCACGAGCATGTCGTTTTTGATCGAGGCTGTTCCGCAGGTACGGTGCATGGCCTGCTCAAAATCTTTTGGATTGTTACCGACATAATGCCATACCGCAGCCGAATTGGGATTGTCGCGTTCAAGGTCACCGTCCTTTTCGACCAAAGCTTGCAATCGCTTGTGCGCGATCGGAACTTGCGGGTTCGCCGAATTGTAGACGATCGTCGGGCTAACATCGCCACGTTTGGTTGGGTCGATGCACCAAAGATGTCCGTGGCCTTCACCATGTTCTGGATCTTCTCCGACGGCGATGTAAACGAGACCATCGTAGACGACAGGAGTCGCAATCAGATGGTTGCGAGTCGCTCCAATCAATGTGTAAAAAGAATTCTTCGGGTTGCAGTCGAACTTCCAAAGCAACTTCGATTTTCCATTGTCGCCGGCGGGATCAAAGCTATATAGCCAACCGTCACCACCGCCGAATAGGACTTGAGCCTGTCCGCCAAAAACGCCGTAGGCGGGCGAAGACCACTGGCCATGCAGAATGTTGCTACCAGGTGAATTGTCGGTCCACAGGACAGCACCCGTATCGCGATTGAGGCAGATGAAACTAGGCGACTTCTCCTCAGGAATTGCGATATGCCCTTCATCGACTCCGTTGCTTGTATTGACGAATAAAAAATCGCCGGCACTGGTCACCGAGCAAGAACACATGTTGTGCTGGAACACTTTCAAATCTTTCATCATGTCCAGCTTCCAAATCACGTCAGCTTCTTCGTCGTTCTCAAAAGCTTCTTGCTTAAAGGGGCCATCGTTTTCCTTGTCGCGAAAGCCTTCGGTATCGAAGCAGACGACTTCGCCGCGGCTGGTAACGAACCAACCTCGCTCGCCATCGATCATCGGTGCGCAGCAGATGCCTTGATCTGGCCAATCGTTTACGCGACCAGTCGCGAGTTTTTCGCTGCTGTGTTGCCAAAGGAATTTGCCGTCCTTCTCATCGAAGCAAACCAAAACACCCAAATCGATGTTGCTTGGGTATCGCGTCAGATAGCCTTTGCCATTGTTCGTTCCGACATAAACCTTCCCATTGGCAACGACGGGATTACCATAACTTTCCGAGCCCAAGGCAGCCGACCAAAGGATATTCGTTCCTTGCTTTACATCCCACGATGCGGGGATTTTTGCATCGACGGGGGTGTTGTTTCGATCAGGCGTGCCACCCCATTGTGGCCAATCTTTTGGACCGACTTTCATCTTGCCAAGACTGTTCTTAACGGAAGTAACCGGATCGTATGCCAATGCGGAATGACTTTGGACGACAACGTATAGTCCGAGCACCGCGAGAGTGAGGGTGCGAAAACTTCTGAGATAGAGACTATTTTTCATTTTGGGAATTGTCCGAATGGTGTCGCAGGAAGGAAGTAATCAAGAAATCATTTGGAATTAGGAACGACGGAAACATTGTCAATATAAAACTCGGCCTTGGTCGAGTTCCCGAATAAGCCGGGGCTGCCATTGCGATTCGGGGTGGCATCGGTAGCTTCGATGATCCAAGCATCCGGTTCAGGCTCGCCGCGTTTCCAAACTTTGCCGCGAAGCGTCACGCCTTCAGCCACATTCTCCGATTGGAACTTCATCGTATACCAAGTTTTCACGTCCCAATTGAATGGAATCGTTTTGGCAAAACGCAACTCCAAACGCGAGGTCCAAGATCGGATCTGCAATTGCTGCGAGCCTTGAAGATCGAGCGTGTATCGCTGTGCAATCAAACCGCAATCGGGAAGCGATTCGCTTTTTTCCTTGCCGGTTGAATCGGTCGCGTAGAAATCCGCTTGAACGGTATAGTTATCGAGGTTGGCCCATCCCATCCACGACTGGCTGCGAGTTCCCTTCGGGATGGTGCTGATCTTAACTAAAACGGATTCACCATCGACCTCTTTGGGTTGTTGTCGATAGGAAGCTCCGATCCAGGTCGAAGGGACAACTTTGTCATTGAAATCGATACTCCATGGCAAGGGAGGAATGACGCGCACGCGGGCTGTCGACATCAATTCGCCATACTTGGCCGAAATCGTCACAGCGGCAGCTTTCGATTCGCCAGGGGCTGTGAAGTACTCGTCGTCAGACATCGAGCCACCGTTATCGGTCGAAAAAGTTGCTTCCTCGATAAGCTTCAGGTATTGACCTTTTTTATTGTAGGCCCGAACCTGATATCGAGCTCGCTGACCTGGTCGAAGCATGAGTTCGACTGGAGCCAATTGAATATGAGCGACCTCAGTGTCTTCGCTGACAGGCGATTCCTTAGGAGCGTCAATCTTCTTGGGCGGTGCCTCGGCTTTACGGTCTTTCGATCCAATGCAGTAGAGCGCCGCGTAGGTTGGGATGTAGACTCGACCATTTGAAATGACCGGCGAGCCGAAGATTTCATCGTCGGACATCTTAACTTGACTGAGTATATCGAATCCTTTTTCTGTCGGCTTGAGAATGCTGACGCGACCAGTGCTTTCACCGACATAAATTTTTCCATCGCCATAAACTGGACTTCCAAACATACTGCGTCCCAGCTTCTTTTCGGTGACTAGCTTGCCGGTTTTTGCTTCATAAACCATGAGCAAAGCCCCGTCTTCGATAAAGTAGACGTGATCGCCAACTTTGATCGGGGCAGCTCGACTAACGGTTCGCTTGGGAACTTTCCATAAAAGTTTGTCCTCGGGAATATCACCGGTTGAATTGCCATCGATCGCGAAGATGGCACCCAAGATTGTTGTGTCGGCAGTATTTTTTTCGCCGTGTCCGCAGTAAACAACGCCGTCCGAATCAACAAGTGGTGTTGTGCTGATGCCGCGGTTTGCGGCTTGGTATCGCCAAATGGTTTTCCCGGTTCGCGGTTGAATCGCATAGACGGCACCATCGGCAGCTCCAAAGACCATGGCCGCTTGTCCGTTGAACGAAGTATAAACTGGCGTACTGTAGGTCGTATCTTCTGGTTTTACTTTGGTGCTTGCTAACCACGCAGCGACGCCCGTGTTTTTATCAAAGGCAACAAAGCGATGGGCAGGAATTGCCGTCTCGCCCCAGCCTGTCATAACGCCGCTAACGATCACTACGTCTTCAAAAATCGTTGGGAAATTGGTTCGGCCACCATAGGTGCTGAGCATTCCGTACTCTTCGCTCATCGAATGGCTCCAAATCACTTTGCCGGTTTTTGCATCGAGGCATTCGAACAGACAGCCGAGACCAAGAACAAACACACGGTCGGTTTCCGGATCGCAGACTACACTTGACCATCCCACGCGTTCTGCCGGCGCGTCGGAGAGGTAAACATTATGAATACTTTCCCAAATCATCTCACCCGTTTCTGCATTCAAGCAAACAGTCTTTTCACCTTCCTTGGTCGACTCAGGAAAGGCGCGGCAAACGATGTACATCCGCCCGTTCATTACGACCGGCGTCGAGCGCGTCGCGTATTTTTCTTCGCGCCAGAGCAAGTTTTCGCCGCTAGTCGACCACGATTCTGGCAAGTTGGTTTCGTAGGAAATGCCGTCCATCGACGGACCTCGCCAATGCGTCCAATCGAACGTTCCTTTGGTGGCTTCGGCGGCCGATAGAAAATCTATCGAAAGTCCGAAAACGAACAATCCGAAGAAGCAAAGCGATGAAAATCTTGCAAAATGCGGCTGATCAAACGCGAATCGGCGAAAATCGCTGAGTAACATCGAGACGACCTCAGTTGGATAGTAGTGGAAATTATCGATAGACTTGCAATCGGGGCGGAAATAAAGGAGGGCAACGTCTGCCTACGTCGACCATCATCGGAAAAGCCTACCGGGATTCGCCGACGCTGGTGACAATAGGATAACGGATTCCAGTAGTTTTGGCCAACGTGGGGGCTATTGGATTTCGAGATTTGCCCCACAAAATCAGGGTGAACACGTATTGGGAAAGAAAAACGTGGTCGCGTTCGGCGAGAAATATCACAATTCCACCCTATATGGCTTCCGTACCACGTTCGCCCGTTCGGATTCGGATGCAATCATCCATCGGTAGAACAAAAATCTTCCCGTCCCCGATCGCTCCTTTTTCAGTAGCCTTCGCTCCTTTGAGGATGGCCTGAATGGTCGGTTCGACAAACTCTTCGTTAACGGCGATTTGGAGCTGGACTTTGCGGAGGAGATTCACGGCGAATTCCGGGCCTCGGAAACTCGCGGCCTGCCCTTTCTGCCGTCCAAATCCTTGGCAGTCGACGACCGTTAAACGAAAAACTTCGACCTCGGACAAGGCTTCCTTTACCGCTTCCAACCGACTCGGTTGGACGATTGCAATGATCAACTTCAACGAACCGTACCTTGTATACGCATCTGGAATTCCGAGTATTCAATCAACTAGCAATTGCCTCAGGTTCCATGTGAATCTAATCGCGGAAAGCGTGAATCGCAAGAGATGACCAAATTACTTTCGCCGCAGACGCACAACCATTCTAGTTATTTTCAGAGCGTTTCAGTCGGCTCGAAAATATTCCTAACGCATCGATAGACAGTTGCGTAGATGGCAATTCAGCCATTGTTTCCTCTAAACGCTCTCGACCGTTCCCGAGCGACCCAATGCTCACGCCAAGCGCCAGCAGAAACTGAGTATTGGTAAGTCTCGCATTGCCTGCGAGACTAAACGCGACTTCGAAATGTATCGCGTCGTAACCAACCCATCGCCCCAATATCATCCGGTCGTTTTCAGCCATTGCGGCTTGCCACCAACCGGCTTTGACTTCAAGGCTTAGTTTTTCTAGAACGACAATTGCGCTGGTGCGAAAAAGCAGATTCGTTCCTTCTTCGGATAACATGATCGATAAATGCCCGTCCTGGAATGGTATCAACCATCTTGGCTCGCCGTCGGAAGCTCGAAAAAACTTGAGCTCGCGTTCTCGCAATAATTTTTCTATTCGGGATGCTCGCAACATGAATGAAATCCTATTCCGCTTTGCCTTAGAACCTCGAGTAGCAATGATTTCGTCACCGAACCTGCCAATTCGCTAACGAAGTATAGGAACGAACGGTCGCAAAAACCAGTTTCCCTAAAAAAAGACCGATGGATTCCGGTGAGAATCAGTACAAGCCGCGCGATTACATTGCGATTGACCGGCTACTGCGTGACGGATTTGGCGTAGCTCTGAATGTCGCTTCGGTAGGTCGCCAGACGGTCCGCTAACTGTCGTTTTGCAGAGGCAAGATTCTGGGACGCTTGCGGGGAGAGGCGACTAAAGGAATAGAATTTGACTTTGGGTTCTGTGCCCGACGGTCGAACGGCAATGTAGTTGCCAGCTTCAGCTAAATCCAAGATGACCATGTCTGTCGACGGCGCATCCAGTGGTTCCTTGGCGCCACCGACAATTTGCCGAGTTAACGCTTTGTAGTCGCGAACGGCAGCTACATTGAGACCGCCGATCGTCTTGGGTGGAGCATCGCGAAAACACTGCATCAGCCGAGTCATGAGCGTCATCCCTTCGCTCCCTTCCATCTGCACATTCAAGAGATCCTCTTGATAGCATCCATGTTGTAGGAATAGTTGGTCGAGATACTCATGCAACGTCAAACCTCGCCCCTTCAACTCAGCAGCCAACTGGCACATCAGCAGGCAGGCAATCGCGCCATCTTTATCGCGAGCATACGTTCCGATAACGTATCCATGCGACTCTTCGGTTCCAAAAGCAAAAAGGTCCGGCCCTAGCTCGTCCATCAATCCAGCGATCCATTTAAAACCGACATGGATGTTTCCTTCGCAGCGAGCGCCGTGTCCTTCGGCAATGCATCGGATTAGCTCGGTCGTGACGAGTGTTTTGATGACGTAATGCTTAGGAGTAAGCGTGCCAATTTCTTTCATCTTGCGAAGGACGAAGTCCGCAAGGATCGCTCCCAACTGATTTCCGTTAATTGTTGCCCATTGGCTGCCCGCTTGTGTTGTGAGCGGTGCAGCGCAACCCATGCGATCGCAATCTGGATCGGTCGCTAAAATAATGTCGGCCCCGATGAGTTTTGCGTTCACGATCGGAGCATCGAAGACGACCCGATTTTCAGGATTGCTGACGTGACCGGGAACATTTGGAAAATCGCCGTTTGGCTCGGCATGCGGTGCGTATTGAATGACGTCTTTGAAACCGGCTGCCTTTAGAAGCGGCAGGACAGCAAATCCGCCGACGCCATGCAAAGGCGAATAGAGCACTCGCACATCCCGGGAACCTGGCCATGAAAACTTGACGGCTTCGGCAAGGTACTTGGCATCGATCTCCGCTGTAATCATTTCGACCTTACCAGCGCTGAGAGCCTCGGCAAACGGCGTTGATTGAATCTTCTGCGCATTCATTACGCGTTCGATGATAAGGCTATCGTGAGGCGGTAAAACTTGCCCGCCCGTACTCCAGTAGACTTTCACCGCATTATCGCTCGGCGGGTTGTGCGATGCGGTAACCATGATCCCGCAGTCACACTTTTTTTCTCGCACCGCGAACGACAATTGTGGAGTCGCACGATAATCATCTAAAAAGTAGACCTTGAAGCCATTGGCGACCATGATCGAGGCGCACAGTTCCGCAAAATGTCTCGATCGGTGACGTGTGTCATAGGCAATCGCGCATCCTAATTCCGCCTTTTTGCCTTTGACCGAAACAATATACTCGGCCAAGCCTTGAGCACTCTCGCCGATCGTTCGATCGTTGATGGCGTTCGATCCGATCGGATACATTCGACCGCGCCGTCCTCCAGTACCAAACGGAATGATCGTCCAATAGGCATCGTCTAAAGCCTTCCATTGCCCTTTTTGGATATGCTCGAGCACTTGCGGTAAATAATCGGCGTACCGTGTTTCCGTCAGCCAAATCTTGAGATTCTCGACAGCTCCTGGGCTCAAGTTGCCCGTCTTTGCAGCTTCTTGTACGGCAACGATCGCAGATTCTGAGGATAGCATGGTAGATACTTTCGAGTTAGCTTAAAAGAAATGGCAAGCTAGAAGCTTACCCCACTTTTTTTCGGCGGGGAAGAAATTCTCTTTCCACCCATTTCGTATCGACAGTACCTTCGACGAATTCAACTTGCGCAAGGACTTCATCCTGAAAGCTCGCGGTAGTTTTGATCCCGCTCACACGAAGCTCAGCTAGGCATCGTCGCATGGTTGCGATGGCTTCGGCGCGCGTCGGGCGATGGACGATCAACTTGCCGATCATCGAGTCGTAATGCGGCGGTACGGTGTATCCGACATGGGCATGCGAATCAAATCTCACACCAAGGCCACCGGGAACGTAAAGCGTTGTAATCTTTCCGGGGCAGGGCTGGAAATTCTTGTCCGGATCCTCCGCGTTGATACGGCATTCGATCGACGAGCCGAACGGCTTGATATCGGACTGAGTAAACGGAAGCTTTTCGCCGGCGGCAACCAGGATCTGTGATTTGATTAAGTCGACTCCGGTGACCATTTCCGACACGGGATGCTCGACTTGGATTCGAGCATTGACTTCGATAAAGTAAAACTGATTCTGCGGGTCCACAATGAACTCGACCGTCGCTGCATTGTAGTAATCAGCCGATCGAATCAAGCGAACCGCCGCCTCGCAAATGGCAGCCCGCGTTTTCGGCGGGAGACTGGGCGAAGGACTTTCTTCAATCAGTTTTTGATGGCGACGTTGGACAGAGCAATCGCGTTCACCCAAATGAATGACGTTGCCATGCTTGTCAGCGATGATTTGCACTTCGACGTGTCGCGGCCGATCGACGAATCGCTCAAGGTAAACGCCGTCGTTGCCGAACGCAGCTTTGGCTTCGGTTTGTGCTTGGCTGACCGACGTCTGCAACGACGCTTCATCCATTGCAACTCGCATCCCTTTACCGCCGCCGCCCGCGGTGGCTTTGATCAAAACTGGATAACCAATTTTACGAGCTGCTTCGACGGCCGCTTGTTCCGATTCGAGCAATCCTTCGCTGCCAGGCACCACGGGAACGCCGGCCGCGATTGCCATCGACCGAGCCGTTGCCTTGTCGCCTAGTTTCTCCATCGCTTCGGGCGACGGTCCGATAAACTCAATTTCGCAGGAACGACAGACTTCATTGAAATGCGAGTTTTCGGCCAGGAAGCCGTAGCCTGGATGAATAGCGTCGGCATTGCTAACTTCCGCCGCAGCGATAATCTGGTCGATCCTCAGATAGCTGTCGACGCTTTTTGCGGTTCCGATGCAATATGCATGATCGGCTAAATCTAGATAAGCGGATCCGCGATCAGCTTCGCTGAAGACCGCGATCGTTTCGATACCAAGTTCTTTGCAAGCACGAATAACACGCAAAGCAATTTCGCCGCGGTTGGCAATGAGAATTCTTTTAAACATACTTACCCGCGTGTATCTACTTTGAAAAGCGGCTTGCCAAAGTCGACGGTCTCTTCGTTCTTAGCTAAGACCGCAACAATTTTTCCTCGAATTTCGGCTGGTATTTCGTTAAAGACTTTCATCGCCTCGATGATGCAAATGACGGAGTCTTGCGATACTTCACTTCCAACCTCGACAAAGTTCTTCGAGTTAGGATTTGCACGCGAATAGAACGTTCCGACGATCGGAGATTTGATCGTGACGATGTGAGGCCCATCGACGGTTTCTGAATTAGAAACAGCCGACGCAATGGCACTCGACGGCACCGGAGCCGCAAAAGAGTCCATCGGAGCAGCCTTGACCGGCGGAACTTTGCCGTCGCGGCAAAGTCGAATGCGTTGCGTGTTTTGACGAAGGTCGATCTCGGCAAGATCGTGCTCCTTCATCAACTCGATGAGTTTACGAATTCGATCGACGTCGAAAACTTCTTCCGTTTTTACTCTTGGTTCAGGCATTTTTGGGATGGCCATTTCTAGGATAATTCAATCGTATTTGCGTCAAGATCGCGTGGGAGCGTCGAAAGGACTTTGCACCCTTTACTAGTTACCAAACAATCATCTTCAATTCTTACGCCACCCCAGCCAGGAATGTAGATTCCAGGCTCGACCGTGACAACCATACCGCTTTTCAGTTTTCTATCCTGACCGCGTGCCAAACGGACCGACTCGTGAACTTGAAGCCCAAATCCGTGACCGAGTCCGTGGGTAAAGCGTTTACCGAATCCGGCTCGTTCTATCGTGCTTCGCGCCGCCGCGTCAATTTCGCTCATCAATGCGTCAGGTCGTATCGCCGCAATGGCCGCTTCCTGCGCCGCCAACACCACATGATAAATGCGGAGAAATTTTGCGGGTAGGGTACCTGTTGCAATAACTCGGGTTAAATCGCTTACATAAAGCCCTTCCTTAGCCCCCCAATCGATTAAAACAAATGGACTTTCAGCCAATTTTCGCTGGGAAGGGATACCGTGCGGGAGGGCTGCCCTTGGACCAACCCCTACAATCGTATTGAATGACGTCCCGATTCCCCCAGCACAGCGTATCGCGTAATCCAGGTCATCGGCGACCTGCTTTTCCGTCATTTCCCCTCTCATTCGCTGTCGAACCGCCAAAAACCCCTTCTCGGCAATGTCGATCGCTCGCTGAATTGCGCGCAACTCGTATTGGTCCTTGCATTCGCGAAGCGATTCCACCAACCCGTTGCTTACCCAAATCGGAATCTTCGGAATAGCCTCTGAGAGTCTATCGAAATCGCTTTTCGAAATAGAACTCCCTTCGATCAAGATTTGTGGTGGCTTCGACGAATGAATCACCTTTGCGGTAGCAGCCAGTATCGGGACCGTCGATTGTCGAATGTGGACATCTAACCCTGGGCATTCTTCCGATATCTGCTCCTCGTACCTAGCATCACTAATCAAGCGTACAGCTTCGTTGTCGATCCACAAGAAACTCGAATCGCCACTGAAACCGGTTAGATAGGTGACGTTCGAAGGGCAGGTAATTAAAAGCGAACGGGATGACTCTTTGCGCATCAGCTTGCGCAATCGATCAAGGCGTCCCTCGTAGTTTGGCATACGATCTATATCCGACTATTTGTGATCTTTAGCAACGAGCTGCATTAAATAGAACATCTCGGCCGCGATTTGCTTGCAGCGACCATCGTAAACCGTCGCTTCATCTGGTTTTCCGTCGCTTGCTTTCGGATCGACATACCACAGCGGAATTCTCGCGATAGCACCATTAACGACCGGACAATTTTTATCCGCGTCGTCGCAGCACATCAGTGCGACAAAATTTTTTTGTGGCAACGATGGATGACCAAAGGCCTTGGAAAACAAACGAAGCTTGGCTTGCGGCGCGGCAAGGACCAATGAATAGACAGGATTGGCGTGTCCTGATGAAAGCGTAAGCGACACGGCGGGATTGGCCACATCGTCTTTAGAAAACGAAAGACCGGCGCGTTCGAGTGCCGAGATGGTGCGTTCGTTACATGCCGTAGCTTCAGTTCCGCACGAGTGGCATTGAATCTTCAAACCATAATTGGCCGCCGCGATGGCTGCCCAAACTTGGCCAAACTGGCTCCGGCGAGAATTGTGCGTGCAGACAAAAACTAAATCAGCAGAACCTCGGTCAGCATAAATCTTTCGGATCTGTGCCGCCGCTCCTTCGATCAACTCACGTCGAGACTCCGATACGTCACTGCGAGCAACCCCCTCTTTGCTGAAATAGTCGATCATTGAAACCCTCACTCCTTTATCAACGCTTACAACTTCCGCCGTAACCAATCGACCAAGGAACATAAGACAAACCGAACCAACTAGCGTCAATACAAGCGAACGCAACGAAGTGGACGGCAATATACAGAATGATGAAACCATGGACTACACTGAGTTTGTGATGATGGACAAGCCACGTATTGGACACAACTCAGTGGAATCAATCAATAGAATCTGCAACGATTCAAGCTATTTTCGCTTGCCGTAGGCGACTTCTAATTGATTTAAGATGGCGGTGATACCATCGAGGTCCCGCAGCGCTTCTTGGGCCATTTGCTTCTCGAAAAACGAGTCGACCGTACCTCGAAGTACCACCGCACCGTTTCGGGTTTCCAAAACGAGATGGCGTCCGACGAGATGCGGGCTTTTTCGGATTGCCGAATCTACACGATGCAATAGAGGCAATATCGGGACAATATTGCCGGACGTCATCTGATCGGTCAATGAATCAGCAGATGCGGAGAGTGATAGCGTCACTTGAAGTTGGCTCCAGCGGAATCAAGGAAGGAAATCGAGGGTTCGGAGCAGTCAGCTTGTTCGATTTCGGCATTCCTCCATCCGTCGCTTGAGAAATAGTCGCAAAATTTCTGATATTTTTTTGAGCGCCAATGAACTAAGCCTACTTGCCAACGTTCGAGTGTGGCGTAACGATTTCGAAATGTTGCTCGGCGTCGCAACACCGAGCCTAATTTCAATGCAACTCTTGATCCCCTATATCTCCCATGTACAAGCTATCTTCCGCTGGACTCTTTTTGGTATTGACAACGAACATGATCTGCAACGGCGACGAAGGAATGTGGCTATTCAATCAATTACCCACTAAGCATCTGGCTGAAACGCATCGCTTTACGGTGACTCCTGAGTGGACCGAGCACCTAATGTTGTCATCCGTGCGCTTTAATTCTGGGGGGTCCGCTTCGTTTGTTTCATCGAATGGATTGGTCTTAACGAATCATCATGTTGCGTCGGATACGCTGTACAAACTTTCAACCGCGGAACACAACTACAACGAAGATGGCTTTCTCGCCAAGTCATTTGCACAGGAGATCAAAGCACCAGATCTTGAACTGAATCAACTCGTATCGATCGAAGATGTCACGCAGTCCGTCAACAGCGCCGTCAAGACGGATATGCTAGCAAGCCAAGCTGCGAAAGCTCGTCAATCAAAAATGTCGGAAATCGAAAAAGAGTCGCTTGACAAAACGGGCCTTCGATCCGACATTGTTACGCTGTTCGGTGGAGGACGGTACCATTTGTATCGTTATAAGAAATACACCGATGTTCGATTGGTATGGGCCCCCGAAGCAGGCACGGCTTTCTTTGGTGGTGATGCAGACAATTTCGAGTACCCACGTTACTGTTTGGATGTTACGCTCTTTCGCGTTTACGAGAATAACGAACCGGCTAACATTACGCATTTTCTTAGGACGGAGCCGCAAGGCGCCACGGATGGCGATTTAATATTTGTATCGGGCAACCCAGGCCGCACGCGACGAATCTACACCTCTGCCGCTCTCGCTTATCAACGCGATGTTGCGATTCCTCGAACGCTCAATTTGCTGCGTCGCAAAGAAAACCTTTTGCAACAGTATGCGCTGGCTGGACCCGAGGCCTTGCGGCGAGCACGAGATGATCTCTTTGGCGTGCAGAACTCTCGAAAAGCCTATGTTGGGATGCTCCAAGGCTTGCAAGAGCCTGAGTTTTTTCAGCGAAAGAGACGCAACGAAAGCGACCTCATCCGCCAACTGAAATCGGACCCTACCAACGCTTCTCTGGCCGAAGCGTGGCCTGCGATTGAAGATGTCGTCGCCCGACGCAAGGCTTTGGTCGGAATAACGGGATCCTTGAAAACGCGGCTCTATAGTATCGCGCAAACCCTTGTTTTAATGGCCTCTGAGGACCAAAAACCGAGCACAGAACGACTCCGAGATTTTCGCGATAGCAATCGGGAATCGCTAGAGCAAGAGCTCTACTCGCCCGCTCCAATTTATGATGATCTCGAACGCGTTCAACTGGCCGATGAGCTCGCTCGCTTTATGGAAGATCGCGGCGGCGACGATGCGTTGGTTGTTGACTTGTTGGATGGCAAAGGCCCTCGCGATAGAGCGATGGAAGCTCTCTCGGGTACCAAGCTCTTCGATATCCAAGCGAGACAAACGATCGCACGCGGTGGCGTCGAATCGATCGAGAATTCAAAAGATACGATGATCGTCTTAGCAAAACTACTTGAGCCCGAATTTCGGCGACTCGAGGAACTCAATAACGAGACCGAAGAGTTGGAACGACAAGCATATGGAAAAATTAGCCAAGCACAGTTCGCGATTCAAGGCGATTCAATCTATCCCGATGCAACTTTTACTTTGCGACTCACTTACGGTGTTGTTGCCGGTTACGAAGTCGACGGGCAAAAGATTTCTCATCAAACAACTCTGGGCGGCGCATTCGATCACTCGAAGACTCATCTGAATAAAGAACCTTGGATATTGCCCGATAGTTGGAATCGAGCCCGAGAAAAAATTGCTGCGAGCACACCGTTCAACTTTGTGTGTACGGCAGATATTATCGGAGGCAATTCAGGCAGCCCAGTCGTTAATCGAGACGGGGCCATTGTCGGCATCATTTTTGACGGCAACATTCAGAGTCTTACTGCTGACTTTTACTATACCGATCGCGTCTCGCGGGCCGTGGCTGTTCACATGGCAAGCGTCTTAGAATCATTGCGCAGCATCTACAACGCTACGGAACTCGCCGATCAACTCGGTCGATAGTGGCGCAAGCTTCCAACTTGCGAAACATTTCAATCGGTACGATAAAACGAAACTTTGCCGTTCAACACGTCCAACACACCAAGCAAATCTTTATCCCGGCTGAAGCATTTAACAGAGTTATGATTCAACTACCGCTGAACGTTGCTCTGCATTGCTTGCGCGGCCAGCTCCGGTACGAATCGCCAGAGTGGTGGCATGCGTTGATCGGCGAGCGTTGTTAGCCAATTTCGCTTCTCGGGCGATACACCGTCATGAATCAGCGACTTTAGCTCCCGGATCATCAAGGGATGACTTCCGTAGTAAGAATGCCCCAGCAAACTTGTATCGACCGGTGTCACGTCGACTAAATCGACGCCGGCGACGGTCGGTTGTGGATTACTGGTCAGTCCAAGTCGTTGGAATCCGTTCAATTTCACCGACGCCAATAGGGCTCGATCGGTAGCCGATGCGTAAAGAGTTACTTGGGAAGCACAGGTATGGACCGCCGAGGCATATCGATCGCGAAAGACCTCGGTATCCAAGTCTGGCGCCGCGAGAATGACTTGGCTAAGCATCGGTTGCTCGTACGGATACTTCAACTGAAGCAATTGCAGAGCTCCGACGAGCGCTCGGTTTCCCATTGAATGGGCGATGACATGCAATCGCTTGACACCGGAACGCTTGTGGACATCGGCTAAGAATAGTTCCAGATGGGCTGCGCTCCACTCGACGTTGGACTCATCGCGACGGTATCGGACAAGCTGACCATTCGAGGGCCAAGAATAGAGAATGGGGGCTCCATCAAATTGGATGTCGTGGCTAAGCTGTGCCGTTCGATGAAGGGCTTCTTCGAATTCGACGTTGTAACCATGAATATAGATCAATGCCGATTGGTCTGGCGAAAATGAAATACGGTCGCGTAAGCTATCGAAGTACGAATCGACATCCATCTCTTCGATACGTTGGACGATAACGTGACGATCTTCGCGTTCGGTGAATTCGAACGAAAAGACCGACGGCCGCTCGATTACTCCGCGTTGATGGTTGGGTGGCAATGTTACGTCACTTACTCCCAAATGCAATGGATAGCTCGTTGTGGCTGCAAACCTGCCTCCCGAGAACCACACACTTTCCTGTTGAGCTAGACGCATCAAATGCCCAACTTTGATGGCTGTTTGTCCGACCAATATGTAGCAGACGAATAATCCTAAACAGGAACCGAGCCCCCAAGCCCATCGACGCTTACCTGCAAAGCACCCGGCAACGAGAACTAAAGTAAGAAGTACGCATAGGAATCCAGGAGCGATCGCCGTGATCCAAAGATGAGGATTGTTAGCTTGAAACAGTTGACGATCGGTAGCGTAATAAACTCGAACACGTTCGATTCCAGCCGAGCTGGTTGGCGAAGGAGCCGTTGGAGTTGAGTTAACATTCTTTTGTGAAACCGAAGTCGCAGATTGCGGTGCAAACGATTCGGCGCTAGAAGATAACGCTACCGAAGACTTTTCGCCTTTCGGCATCAAACTTGGAATCGTAGCGGCACCACCTACCACAGCGGTCGTGGCGACCACAATGAGGCGGACAGCTATTCTTCCATGTCGTTGCCAACGGTTTCGCATTCCATCTGTATCGGTTATTCGGATTGGAGAATCTAGTGAAAATAACCGATCACCCCACTTGCAGGGCTGATTCTAGATTTCGCAATACTTCGCGAACGCGAACCGATCCCATTCCATGCGGTAAGGCATCATTCGACTCGATCCACTGCTCGACCTTGCGCTGGGCAGAAATAACCGTGGAATGCTGTCGATTGCCGAAGAATTCGCCAATCTCTGCGTAAGCCGCTCGAGTATGTTTTCGCGCTAAGAACATGGCGAGCATTCGAGGCCCGCTCACGAATTTAGTCTTTCCTTTGGTTTGCAAGCTTTTCGGATCGAGGCGAAAATTTTCGCAAACCGCCCTCTCGATATCGGATAGTCGAACCACTGGTTGGCAAGCTCGAATGAGATCCAAACTTGCAGCTACGGCATCATCGTGAGTTAGCGGCCGCCCAAGCTTCCGCTGCTCGGTAAGCAATCGAAAAACGATTCCAAAGATAGCTCGACCATCCCCGCCAGCAGCTTCGGCTAATGCGTGCGTCGTTCCTTCATTCAACAAGACTTGATGCTTGACGAGCAATTTCACTAGCAACTGCCGGCGTGTTTCACTGTCCAATGGTTCGATGCCGCAAGTCATACCACCGGCAATTCTTGCGTGCAGATCACTTCCTAAACCAGTCAATTCATTCAACGATCGATCGGATACCAAAACGACCTGCCGTCGATCGCGAAGCAAATTATCGATCGTATTTCGAAGCTCGGAAAGCGTCGCATGTTTGCCCAAACAAAAATGCAAATCATCTAAAATAAAGGCATCGACATCGCGATATTTTTGGCGAAAGCTTGCGAACCCGGCACCGCGAGCCGATTCGGTGAAGTCGATCGTGAATTGCTCGCCAGTCATGATGATCGTTCGACGCATGCCGCATCGACGCCTCAACTGCTGTCCGATAGCGCGGGCTAAATGCGATTTACCGGAGCCGCTAGGACCATAGATCAAAACGGGGCTAAGTGTACCTGGCCGCTCGAAAATCATTTCGACAGCCGTCGTCGCCAATCGGCTGCCCGAGCCCTGTACAAAATCGCTCCATAGGTCCGCCTCTTCGACCTTCGGAATTGGTGCTAGTTTTCGTGGAGCATCCGCGTCGCTCGAATCGCTTCGAGCAAAACCGAAATTCGGCAATCGATCAGTCTCGACAGCAGGAGGCTTCATAGGAACTTGAGCAGCCGATCGAACGGGAGGGGATGGTTTACTGGGCGTCACGGTACGTGGTACTGCGACGTGCTGCAAACGAATGGCAGTCCGATCGTCACCGAGCTCCTCGACGACTGACCGAAGTTCGTCCCAACATAAGCTACGAACGCAATCGACTAGAAAGGGACTCTCCAATCCAATCGTTAGGACATTATTATCGAAGTCCCAGCGGGCCGCACGCCCAAACCATAAATCAAGACGATCCTGCCCAATTCGCTGAGCTAGCAAATTCCGTACCGTCGTTCCGATGGTACATGTGCCTCCCGATTCTAATGGAGATGGGTTCTCGATCGTCGAGACTGCTTGACACATCTGTTAATCGCTTTCCTAACCTTGCGACGCAACGAATCGAAGTTCCACTTCGTTGCAGATTCCTTTTGCCAGCGGGAACCATCCCGCCTTCTGTCTTATTTCGATAAATCGATTTCTTTCCGAGTGCGACTACCGCCACACTATTCCTTGGATATCCGAGGAATAGCGCAAATTCGGACCGAAAAAGAATCTTAAGAACAAGACTGCATTCGCCTCCGTCGTAGGACGGAGCGGCGATTGTAGGTTTGCTAGCACTGCCGTCAAACTTCGTGTCCCAATTGTTGCCCAAGACCGGTGGATATCGCGTCGCTACCTCGCATTCCTACCCCACGATTTCCCGCCTCTGCCGGAGATTCCGGAATTTTATCGAATCGCTTCAAGCTGGCTTTGATCTCCTGTGGAAAAGTTGTCGAATCCTAACGGGCCAAATCGACAAGACTTGCCGAAGATTTCGTAACCCATTGGCTTGAAGTCGGTTGTGACTTTTTTTGTCCTAATCCTACTTGATCGGCAAAAACCAGGCATCGAGTTCACGAGTAATTTCGAAACCGAATCGTTGATAAAGCCGTATCGCACTCTCGTTTCGTCGATCGACGGCTAACCAAAGTTGCTTTGCATCTTGCCGTTGGGCTAGGTGCAACGCACGACGAAGCGTCTCAGTCGCAAGGCCGCGTCCTCGATACTTAGGAACGACACCCATATAGCTAAGTTCCCAGTTCCCTGCACCCGAACTTCCGAGCATGAACGCTGCAGCAATTCGACTTTCGCATTGTGAGTATTCACTCTGTGAGCCTGTTGTTTCAATGGCAGCCCACCAATGCGGGGTATCATTACCACTACTTTGAATTCCCGAGGAAGCGAGATATCCCGCAAACGATTCGGCGGTCGCTCGAACTCCGTTCAATTCAGGACAATCCGCAGTTTCCTCGTAAGTTCGATCGAGCCACTCAATCCATAACTTAAAGTCCGAAGGGTTGTATTGTCGCCACTCGAAGGGTTGAAGCGAATAGCTCGATTCCTGGCTGCGATTCTTTAGATAAGGAAATGCTGCGTTATTCAATATCTCGGTGTTCGTCAGTTCGACTGACATTTGGTAGAGCGTTGCGAGTTTCCTAAATCCAGCTAGGCGCAAGGCCTTGACCGAGTAAGGCGAGTCCAGCTCGATGACCGTTTGAACTAACTCCACTTTCCAATCACAAGATGTTCGGACGAGCGATCGCAGAACGGCTACAGCGGCTTCTTCGCTGAGCTTTGCATCACGATTGGAAACCCATGGCCCTACCAGCGAACCTAATCGGCCGGGATACTCCATGAGATACGCCGCCGCCAATTCTTCAGGCGCCTCATCCTCGCCAGACGCCACGATCATCGACTGAGCCGATGCAAATCGCATCCCTTGCTGCTCGATCGATTGCTCGACGGCATCGAGGATCAATTCGATCGACTCATCGTCCAAATGCCTGAGCACCCGAGGCACCGTGGCTCGACAATACTCGGCCCCTGTTTTAATGACAACGCTACTTGGCGAATTAGGCGGTTTAGGAAGCATGCTTCAAATGGTGGAGTTATTTTGGGGAGATGGTTCGAGCAAGACGCTTGAGTTGTGGTATTTTCTATATTCGCCACGGCTTCGTGCATCTACAATAACGCGAAGCGGTTTGTTGGCCTCGGGTATCCATTCGTTTTCGAGCAGTCATAATGAAAGCATTGCGTTGGTATTCCATTGTTGCGGCTGCTATTATTTTGCTTGGCTCTGGACAGCTCCGGTCGCAAGATCCACTGCAGCAATTAGAAGCGAAACTACTCCAACAGGAAAAGCTCGATTCGTCGAAAGCGAGCGAAAGAAGAAAATCGGATTCTTCTAAACAAGCCGAAAATCTTCCAGGTCCGACGAAGCCAAGCGAAAGTATCTTAGTCAATCCACCAACGCCTCTTCCACCGGGTCCTGCTCCATTAAACGGCCCGCCTGATGCTGAGGTTCCCTACTTAGGAATGACGCTCGAAAAGCCTACTGGGGGAGGAATGGGATTGCGTGTTGTCGAGGTCGTCAGTCAATCACCTGCGTGGAAATCTGGCTTTCGCATCGATGACCGAATTTTGGCAATCGGTGGAAACGCCGTCACGGATATCGACACGTTTGCCGAAGAAATGGCGAGCGCGTCCCCGAACCAGCTCGTAAAATTCTTAGTCGATCGTCGAGGACGACAGATGGATATCAATGTCGTCTTGATTCCCCAGAGCGTCGCAGTAAAAACGATTCCCAACGCGGCGTCGCTTTTCAAATCAATTCCACAGAATCCTCTTAGTGCGACGAATCGAAATTCGCCTCGAACTCCTCAAGCGGTTGACGGACGCGGTTCGCTTGGAATTGTGCTGGCGCCACTTTCCGATGCTTTTCGTCGACAATTTGGCATCCCTGTCTTCCGCGGTGCAAGTGTCCTTGAAGTCGCCGAAAACTCTCCAGGCTATATAGCTGGATTAGCCGCCGGCGATTGTATCGTCGATATCGATGGCAAATCGATTCTAAGCGATGACGATGTCGTCCGGTGGAAGCAGAACGCTAATACGAATGCGATGATCGCGATCAGTTTCTATCGCGGTGCTCAATTGATGCAAACAACGCTTCAAGTCCCTCCAGCCGGCTCGACAGACGCTCAAGGAAACGTCAACGTCACTCAGGACATGTTGACTCCAGCCTACGTCCAACGCCTGCAAGCAGAGCTTTCGCAACTCCGCGAAGAATTGACGCGAAGCCAAAGTCGCATCGAATCGCTCGAACGCCAGTTGAATCGATAGCACACGACGCAAGTGCGCTCCGAGTAAATCAGTATAGTCGCGAGATCGTCGAATAAGCCCACCAGACAATCGCGATCGTGATTGCTATCAACAGCAAGGTGTAAATCGTCACAACGATCGACCAAAAACATTTCGAGGATTTGCTAAAAGCAGGGCTGTACCACAGCAATGGCAAACCCAATGATCCTGTCACCAGAAACAGGATACCGAGCACCAAAGCAGGCGAGCGAGCTATCTGATGCCAAGGTTTTTCAATGGATTGCGAGTAATCTGAATCTTGGGATGTCACGTGGTCGTTTATTACGAAAAAAAGCCTAGTGTTTCGAAAATTGCATCGAGACTAAAAACAGGCGCTTGGCAGGTCGTTCCTTTACAAAGATACAATACGGCATCTTGGTCGTTTGGCAGCGTTCGATGATCGAGCCAAGATCGGTTTACAGGATGAATCGATCCGGTCGCGCTTCCTTGGCTGTCGGCGGCGGCTACCAACGTTTTTACGCCAAGCGTTAATTTTGATTTGAGCTTCGTTCTGACTGAATGGGCGTTATGACTGCCTCCATCACATGACACCAATGACAGGCGGAATAGCCGATCGACAGGAAGATCGGTTTATCTTCCTGCCTGGCTTTCAAGAGTGCCTCATCGCTCCACGGATACCAATCCACTGGATTGTTTTGATGTTGAAGCAGATAAGGACTTGTCGAACCCGCCAATCGATTTGGCATTTGAACTCTACAGTAAACCGTTCAGCGCATCCATTGCCGCCTTATAGTTTGGTTCCTGGGTTACTTCGGGGACGATTTCTCCGTAGACAACCTTGCCGTTCGCATCCAAAACATAGACGGCGCGAGCCAACAATTTGAGCTCGTCGATCATCAGGCCCCACTGCGTACCAAAGTTTCCAGTTTGATAGTCGCTACCAGACTTGAGGCCTTTGATATCCTCGGCTCCGCAGAATCGATTCATTGCAAAGGGCAAATCACGGCTTACCGTAACGGCATTGATTTTGCCGCTCAAGGAGCCCAAGTCTTGGTTGAATCGCTTGGTTTGAATCTGGCAGACGCCGGTGTCCAAAGATGGGACAACGCTAATCAAAGTCGGCTTTCCTTTGAGATCGGCAAGAGTCCACGTCTTGAGACCGCCTTCAAAGTAGTGAATCGTAAAATCGGGAGCCGGTTGTCCTACTTTGAGTTCATCACCCAAAAGCGTCATCGGAGTCCCCTTGAAAGTAATTGCAGCCGAGCGAGCCATCTGTGTCTATCCTTTCGTCGTCAATCTTTTGTGGTCATCGATAAATTGAATTTCAACGTCAAATCGTAACGCAAATCGCGTCATTCTGGTAGGTGACACCGAGAAGCATGAAAACACCAACCCCGAACGGTCGCCCTAACGCTTCTCGACGAAGTAGAGCAAGGCGGCGGTGGCAGTGAAGCCGTGCATGAAACTTTTCACACCGATGGGACCGAATTCACCGGCGGCGAAAAAACCAGCCAAGGGGATTTGCGGAAAGTATCGATCAAATATCAAGGCATCATGGTGCGGTGCCCGAAACATATGTGAGCCACGTCCATTGCAGGTAAACATCAACGCACCGAACGGCGAGCCACGTTTTACGCTAATTCGCTTAAAGGCTGCTTGAAGGTCTGCGTCGGCAGTTTCGGAATCACGCACATGAAACTGAACCGTCTGCCCAGCTCGAACTCGATCGGTCAGTACGACTCCGTCCCGTTCGTCATCGACCCCCATACATTGTCGTACTAGAAAATCGCCATGGTCGAGTCGATCGTGGTATTCATGAATCGCTCTCCCAATCAAGAGCGATCGCAGCATCAATTCCTGATCGCGAGTCGGGAGCTGCTCGTAAAGTCGACGCAACTGCTGAAGGGCCGGTTGCCCAGAAAGACTCAACAAAACGTCGCCTTCGATCTTGGTTACGACCATCGGTTCGCCAACTGGTCGACAACCTTGGCTTACGGCCGGCTCCAAATGTATCTCGGGTGGCAGCAGGATTCCGACGGCTCCACGGCAGCTCGAGCGGCCGTTGATAACTAACCCGCAATCGCCTGGACCAGTGGCCCCGCTAGCGTATCCACCCAAAATAGGTAGACCAGGAGCTTCTTCGGCAACTCGTTGCATCAAAAGATCCATCGGGAAAGTAAATGGATCGGCAAACAAAATGAGTCCGCTTCCCACGGCGGAACCATCTAACAACTCATCAGGCAGACCGAATATGGAAGGTCCGTCAGCGGTAGGTTGGTATTCGACGTGAAAACTTCGCGGCGGTTGATCGAGACCCGCGATGATGAAGACACTCGCCGCAGTTTCGCCTTCGACTTCCGTTCGCATGCCTAAAACACTTTCGGCCGAGCAACCGACGATGACTGCATCCGGAGCGTATTCAGCAAGCTTGGATGATATGTCGGCTGCCATCTGCGACGCTTGTGGGCAACTAAAAAAAACCGCTATCAATGAAATCGGCTGTCGCAATCCAGCCGCCGCTGCGTCAAATGCCTGTACAACAGCCGTCAAGATCGATTCAGACTGTCTTACCGCCGATGCCGCAAACATAGTAGATGAGAACGTCAATCAATTCCCCAATACACTTTCAGCGCAATTCACAAAACGGCTCCTGTTCCGCAGACGAGAATCTAGGATCGAGCCGCTCGAACGACCGTTGACCTACCAGACGATAGTTGCAGCATCCAATACCGGCCCTTCAACACACGTTCGCTGATAATCCCAGTCGCCGCTCGGTTGAAGGACTTTGGCCACACATGTAAAGCATATCCCAATCCCGCAAGCCATTGGGGTCTCCAGCGATACTTCGCACCGAATATTTTTTTCGCTAGCGATTTTCGATACCGCTTCCATCATCGGCTCCGGCCCACAGCATGCAATTCGAAGGCTCTGATTTTTCGGATGATTCCCCAAAACGTCTCGCAGCAAATCGGTAACGAGCAGTTGTCGGCCTCCTAGTGAGCCATCGTCGGTCGCTAATTGAACCGCAAAACCGGCTGCTTGAAAATCTTCGACACCAGCCAAGCGATCCGCACTTCTCGCTCCATAGCAGAACGTAACTTGTTTGGCGTAGCCCGACTGCCGAATTGGCTTTCCAAAATCGTCCTTACCTAACGCTTCTTTGCCGAGCGTCAGCATGGGCGTCTGACCAACACCCCCGGCTACCATCACCAAATGATCAACTGGTTCATTGCAAAAACCATTTCCGAGAGGTCCCCAAATACCGACTCGTCCCGATGTGCCGCATCTCGACAACGTTTGCGTGAACTTTCCTTTTACGACGTAGACTAAATCGATCGCATTCGGCTGACCATTTTCATCGTCAATTCGGTCATACATCGCAAGGGCGCGCCCTATAAGCGGATCATTGAGACCATCTAATCGCAACATCACGAATTGGCCAGGCACCATCGATGACGCAATTGCAGGACATTCGATGCGAATGCGCCAAGTATCCAAGGCTATCAGCTCGTGTTTTAAAATCGGTGCTGTTAAAAATGACGCGCAGTCAGCAAATACCGTCATGAAGGTCGTTGTTTCCTTTGTTTGCTCGTCGCCATCGGCTCACTCACTAATATGCAATGACATAACGAATCGATGTTCCATTAAAATATCCGCGAGAGCTGACTAAACCAACGCCAGGTCATTAAAAAAATTGCCGTCCATAGCCAGAGACGCTGAATCGGCAAGAAAATGGTAGGGTTTTTAGAATTGGCAAAATCAAATCGGCCGAAAGTAAACGCTACTGCGGTTAAAAAAAGAATTCCGATCGAAGCTTGCCAACCCAACGCCAAACCTACGATGGAACATGCGGCAATCCAAGTCGATTGGCCGCTTCGAACTCGCCAAATCGAGGCGATCATTGCGGCGACCATACTTCCGACCACCGACGTCAAGATGGCTCGATACCGTGGCGATTCTGTTACGTACAGCGGCAACATCGATGTTTCTCGTTCGCTGATCGGTAAAACGCATAGCTCTGGTCGCAACGCGATGGCGGTAAGGATTCCTAGCGCCCCGAAAAGCCAAACCTTTAGCGGCATGCGCCCGTGTCCCAAACTAGTCAACGCCTCGGCGTATAAAAATAGCAAAAGCCAAATATGCAAGCCAGCAATATAAAATACGGCTTCATCCATAAAATGCAAATTCATCGGCAGGCCGTATGCTAAATCAATCTGTCGATTCCATGGAAGATTGCGGCCATGACCAAGTACCGTACTCAGATAGACGCTCAACAACAGCAGACCACCGATGAATTCGAAAGTTGGATATCTCGGTGAAATACTCAGCTTGCATGATCGACAGCGACCACCCAAGATAAACCAACCCAACACCGGAACATTGTCCGACGGCAAAATCGGCACATTGCAGTGTGGGCAAAACGAGGTTCCCGTAATCGGTAATCCCGCTGGTACTCGATAGGCGACCACATTCAAAAAACTTGCGATGCAACTTCCTACAATGAAGACCCAGATCCCAAGAAACCATTCGAAGAGTCGACTGACCCAAAAGCTTTGTACGTCGTAGGTAGATTGAAAGCTGAGACCTTGGCGGTGGAATTCAAACAATCCGCCAGTCAAAAGGAGTGTTGCAAGCGTCGATACGACAATCAACCCGATGCAAAATTTGCGAATGGCCAGTCGCCGCCTGCGACCGAGCATGACTCGGGTAAGATTTTCGGTTCGATTACGATGGTTCATTGACACTTTCCGGAGCCTGGCACCACTTGCTTGGGCTATACACTATCACTTCCAGGAATCTTTTCGGAGTCCCCACTTGCAACGCACGCCCAATATTCGTGTTCAAGCACTTAATAGCCATCCGCCGCGTTTTGACGGCCAGTTCGTGCTCTATTGGATGACTGCTTTTCGCCGTGCTCAGTCCAATTTCGCGCTGCAGCGGGCGATCGAATGGACACATCGGCTCAAGCGTCCTTTGCTGGTGCTCGAAGCGATTCGAGCAAATTATCGTTGGTCATCCGAGCGATTTCATCGGTTTCTCATCGATGGAATGATCGACAACTTTACCGATTTTTCTCGATCGAACGCAATGTACTATCCCTATATCGAAACACGTCCCGGCCAAGCGAGCGGACTCATCGAAACGCTTTCAAAACAAGCCTGTTTGATCGTTTCTGATGACTTTCCTTGTTTCTTCCATCCTAAACTATATCAGCGTATCGTTGCTCGATGGAAATGTGCTGTCGAGTTAGTCGATAGCAACGCGATCGTGCCGATGAGGCTAGCCGAACGAACTTTTACGGTAGCCCATTCTTACCGTCGATTCATGCAAAAGGAATTGGTCAATCATTTCCCCGATTTTCCGATGACTGAGCCGCTCGTAGATCTAACGGTACCAAAACTCGATGCCGTTGATCCGATGATTTTGCGACGCTGGCCTGCCTTGACGCTTGAACATCTGTCAAGTTTTTCTTTGGCTCGATTGCCGATCGACCATCGGGTCCAACCAACGTCGCATAAAGGCGGACCCAGGGAAGCAATTCGCATATTAAACCGCTTTGTCGAAGAGCGTTTGACCGATTACGACAAATCTCGAAATAGACCGGACGAAGATGGTGCCAGTGGGCTTTCGCCGTATCTTCATTTTGGACATATCAGCCCTCACCAGATTTTTTCGAAAATTGCCGAATCTTGCAATTGGCAGCCAGAAAAACTTGCCAAGCCGAACGGGAAGATGAATGGGTTTTGGAACCTCGATACCAATCGAGAAGCCTTTCTCGATCAGTTGCTCACTTGGCGAGAAATCGGGTTTAATATGTGTTGTCGAGAGCCAAATTTTGACCGCTACGAATCGCTTCCCCTTTGGGCTCAAACGACACTCGCCGATCATGCGTCGGATGTCCGGCAATACGATTACTCGATGGAACAGTTCGAGAATGCCGAAACGCATGATGAATTGTGGAACGCTGCCCAACGGCAGCTCGTTCGCGAAGGGATCATCCATAACTACCTTCGTATGCTCTGGGGAAAGAAAATCCTCCATTGGACAAAGTCGCCCCGAGACGCACTCGGTATCATGATCGAACTGAATAACCGATTTGCCTTGGACGGTCGCGATCCGAATTCTTATAGCGGCATTTTCTGGACACTCGGTCGCTACGATCGAGCCTGGGGTCCAGAACGTCCGATCTTCGGAAAGATTCGGTATATGACTAGCGAGTCGACGGCTAAGAAATTTAAGATTGCGAAGTATTTGAAACGGTTTGGCAAGGACGAAAAGGATGAAAGGAACATAAAGGACGAAAGCGACATAAGGGACGAGAAAACGAGACGATAAGTGAAATGAAGAGAAGGGGCACGAGCAGAACGTGATTTAAAAGTCCGATTCCGTGCGTGATAAACTTTGACTGGGAGAATTGGAATGATCTTTGGATCTTCCGCTGACGAAACGATTGCCATCGATAAAAAAACGCCAGAGTTTTTCTGTGGCTGCGCTGATGCCAATCCGTCCAGAGCGACTGATTGTCCATCGCCCTTTCTTCGGGTTCGGGTCTGATTCCAACCAAATGTCTGGATGCGTTGTCAGATCGATTCCGTTCAACCTGCGATCGATGTTCATCGCCATACAGAGTTTGCCTGGACCGTTAGTCAGTTGCTTCTGTTCAACTCCCGACCGATATTTGGCAAGTATTTCGTGACCATCAGACGGCTCGATGGCTCGAATCAATACCGCTGCGCCTCGCCCTTCTTGTTCCGTGACGACATTCATACAGTACTTGGCATGGATAGGATAAACGTACAATGTACCCGGCGGACCAAACAGTGCTTGATTGCTAGCCGTCATACCTCGATTGGCATGACAAGCTGGATCGCGGCGCCAAAGATAGGCTTCGACTTCCACGACCCAACCCGCTACCGTCCCTTCAGGCAGTTGGCGAACCAAGCGTTTGCCTAACAAACGTTTGGCGACGCTCAACGTAGAAGCTTCAAAGAATTCGGTTTTCAAACGCATGCAAAAAACTCTATCCATTCGCGCTGATTGGCTTTGGACCGGTGAAGGCCAACCGCAAGCCAACGGGTGCATTACGCTTCACGGCGATCGTGTCACGTCGATTTCGACGCATCCACCAACATCAGCCATCGATATCGGAGCTTATTGTATTCTACCGGGATTGATCAATAGTCATGCACATCTTGAATTCAGCGACCTTCAAAAGCCTGTCGCCGCCGGCACCTCGTTTGCTGATTGGATACTCCGCGTTGTACAGCACCGTCAAATCGCGGCACCAACAGCTCAGAATTCGGACGTGTCCGCTGAAAGGAAAGGACTCATCGAGTCGCATGCAAATGGCGTTCGCTTAGTCTTGGATATCGTTCATGGCAACGTTCGTCAACCGACGTCAAAGCCTGCTGATTTTGATGCGAGCGTTTCTGAATCCTCCGATTCAGAAGGCTACCCTTCGACGATTCGCTTTGCCGAACTGATGTCGACTACCTCGCTTCGCGCCAAGCAGACTTGGCGCAATGCTTTGCAGATAAGGAAACATTATCCGTTCGGTCTAAGCCCGCACGCTCCCTACACTACGACGGAAGGCTTGGTACGTCGTGCGGTCAACAAATGCATTGCCTGGAACATTCCGATCATGATGCACTTGGCGGAATCGCAGGACGAAATGCGATGGATTGCTACGGGCGATGGTCCGTTGCAAGCGCTTTTGGAAATGGTCGCCGGACCAGATTTGCTTTCGACAAGCCATCGATTATCGTTAGCCGATTATACTCGCCAGCTATGCAGGGCTCCGTTAGCGTTCATCGTTCATGGAAACTATCTCGACGAACCATCGTTGGCGATCTTGGAATCCAATCGAGATCATGCGGCAGTCGTCTACTGCCCTCGGACGCATGCTCATTTTGGACATTCGACACATCCCTTATTAGCGATGCGAAGTCGTGGGATACCGGTGCTGTTGGGTACCGATTCGCGAGCTTCGAATCCTGATCTTTCCATACTCGGAGAAGCGAGGCATGTGCGGCGGAATTTTTCTGGCCTCGAGGCATCGGAAATATTTTCTATGATGACGACAAAACCCTCGAAAATGCTAGGATGCGAATTCGATACTGGTTTCATTCGAATCGGCTGCCGAAATCGTTTTACGGCCATAGCCTGTACGTCTCTGCGCGCCGAACAAGTCCTCGAAGATTTACTGGAATGCGAATATCAGGCTAAGGCGATTGAAGACTTGCTGCGGCTGTCGAATCCCAAGGTCGAATAGGTAAAATGCATGTTTGGATGGACTAAAAATAGCCAGCGACGCAAGCTACTGAAAGCGACGGTTTCGGACGAAGAATCGGCGCAATTGCATCGAGCACTTTGGCAATCGACTTTGCTCACGGTGGAAGAACAATCGCAGCTTGTTCGCTGGACTCGCATTTTTATCCAAGAGAAAAACTGGGAAGGTTGCGATGGGCTCGAAGTAACCGACGAAATAAAACAAGCCGTAGCTGCGGCGGCGGGTTTAATGGTGATGCACCATCCCGAATGGTATTTTGATCATACGCAGAGCATCCTCATCTACCCACGCCCTTATGTTGCCAAAGTTGTTCCAAAGTATCAGGCATTGGGATTGTGGGGCGAATACGCCAGGGCAGGGGAAACGATCTATCGCGGCCCTGTCGTACTTAACTGGGAGGACATCCGTCGAGCCGCAAAGCTCCACAACCGCGGCCATCATCTGGTGATACATGAATTCGCACACCAACTCGATATGATCAACGGGCCAAACGCCGATGGCTTGCCGCCGCTTCCTGGAAACATTGACGAAGATGCCTGGCGAATTGCGATGATCGGCGAGTACGATGCGGCTCGATCGATGGTTGAACAAGGGCATCGCATCTTTATCAACGATTATGGACTTACCGATGTCGGCGAGTTCTTCGCGGTCGCTAGCGAACTCTATTTTCAATTGCCAAACGAACTCGCAGAATTTCATCCAAACGTATTTCAGCTTTTAAAACAGTTTTACGCGATCGATTTTCGAGACCGCGAGGGTCAGTAGACGAAGAACTCCATACTTGACCCGCTTACGGCCACGGGTTAAACGGAACGGCGAGTGAATGTTGGTCGAGCGAACAACGACCTATTTCCCGAGCAATCGTTCAATGGCTTTGCCGAAAATATCGCCGTAGACCAATTCGCCGCCTTGATGCCCGACTATCGAAATAATAATAGCGAGCACGATAAATCCAATTCGCCATATATGCCGATAGACGCTCGTCGGTTTTCGAATCGCGATTACGGCGAGCACTAATACGACAATCGAAACGATCGTGGAAAAGAAACCTAACCATCGATGGCGAAAAACAGCCGATGCGGATGCAATCGATTCGCTGGTCGGTATCGCAGTCCAGGCTGGGTAGCCTTTTTCCGCAGCAAGAGACCAGCCTGTAACGGCTGCCACGACTGAAAATAACGTACCCCATATCAAACAATAAAAGGCGACATAAACTGCCCGCCCGCCAGTCAAAAAGGATAGAGCTGCTGCGGCCGCGCCGAATATTACCAGCGCAATCGGGAAATGCACGATGGCAGGATGAAAGTAGCCAAGGAACGCAAAAAACCTTGCCATAATACCTTCCGCCTCAGGAGCCTCCCGGTAAACGGTTCGAATTCCTTGAGCGCTGATGAACTGAAATGTTTCAGGCCATTGGGCACCTTCTGTAATCCACGTTTCAACGATGTCGAGCTCGGCTATCGCTAGCGGTCCGTTCATCGGCATCACGGTCGTCTTTGGATCGGCATGCGCGTCGGCAGCAGTCAAGTAATCGGTCCAAAGCACGCTGTCTTCGACATCTCCCGGTTCGATATAACCCAAAACAGCGTCGCGATCGAGAATATCAAAACCTGCTTTGGCGCGTTCTCCTACGTGGCATCCCGAACAACGCCGATCTAAGACCGGTGCGACTTGTGTTGCAAAATCGACGGTTTGCGAATCGCTGGCCGAGGATTCTTGGGCCCGCACCGCTCCGCTCAACAATAACAGTGCAGCGAACGCAAACAGTGTCCAGACCTCGCAATACCACGGTCGCACAGCAGTTTTAAGTTGCATCAGGAATTGGTTTGTTTGTGGGAGAGGATTCAATTTTGACTTTGAGTGGGCTGGAATCGAACACTTGCAAGTTTAATCCACCCGAATGGTAATTGTCTAGCGATCACAGTTTTCATACGGGGATACTTGCCAAGGAGTCGCTCAAAATTTTCGTCCAGGTCTTTCCACAGCGTGCCACCCAATTCTTACTTAGACATTTTTGACCGCTCCCTAAAACAAAACCCCGAAGGCGGCCATGTAGACCGTTTAAATCGAGAAATTTTCGCTTTGGCCAACCCGCAAAACACGGCGGATTTCGTCGGTCTTGAACCCGAGGGCTTGAGGTCGAATCACGCCGGGCAGTGTCACGACATCGTAAAGCTCGACCACGACGCCCTCGATACGCAACCAATGAACCACGTCGCCCGTTCTAAGGTCGATGATTTGGATTCCGCAGCGAGTTTCGGCATCGGTGGCTTTGAGATTATTGTCGAGTTCCAATCCTGAAAACGTTTTGTTTTCTCGCGACTTCGACATGCCGACAATCGCAAAATCGCCATGAAAGGAGAGACCGCGCAAATAACCTGGGCAAAATGTGACTTTTTCGAATTTGCCGGTTGCGAGATCGATGAAGCCAAAATGACCGGTTCCTGAGTTCAATAACCAAAGCTTGTCTTGATAAACACGCGGCGAGTGTGGCATGGAAAGTCCGGTGGCGATAATTTCGTTCGAATCGATATCGATAACGCATCCGCCATCCTGTCGACGATCGCGCCAACCGTCGGCGATATCCGACTGGCTAACCGCTGTCACGTATTTTGCTTTTCCATTTTCAATCGCTAAGCCATTCAAGTGACAGCGGTCTTCGGCCGCCAACCGGCTGATAAAGGGTGGCTTCCAAAACGGTACGAAACTATGGCTTTCGCTCAAAGTAGCCAAACATCCAAACAAAGTATTCACAAAAACAACTCGCCCGCTCGCTTCGACAGCCACATCATGGATATCCAAATCGCCGGTCGTATAGCCGACTTGCGGGACGTAAAGCCGATCGTAACCCGACGCAACTTGTCCAGCTTCCAAGACATTTTCGAATCGCCAGAGCTGATAGAGTGATGACATCCATATCGTTTGCCCATCGCCCCACAATCCGAGGCATCGATTAAACGTTCTTTCGAATACAGAGAGTCGGCCATCAGGCTGCATTCCGAGCAAGAAAAGCTTGCCTGCCTGATAAGTCGTGAATGCAAGGCTCAGTTTGTGCTGCTGCATCCAATTCGTAAACTGCCTCGATGCATTGATCTCGAGAGCCGGGGAAGCATTCATCGTATTTGTTGTGTTCATGTCACCCCAATAGGCGAGAATCGACCAATTCCATTTGCGATACAATCGATTTCATATTAACCGATTCAGCCTAAAGTTTGAAGGCTTCATCTTCGGCTTGCACTGCGTAAATAGGCATGTATCGATAGTAAACTTCGAGCATCATCGTCGCCATGGCGGTCTGGTAGAGTCGGCCACCGGCATCGGCGTGTTTGACCGCACCATTATGCCAACTGCCCGCAACATGCCCGGATTGTTCTTGTGTCGTGAGGAGCACTTTCTTCATCTTTTCGTCCCACTTTGCCCACAAAGCACCGCCGACTTGTTTCATAACCTGTGTCGCATAGTAGTTATAGTAAACATCCTTGCTATCCATCCCTTTTTCAGCAAAACCTTCGGATGCAGCGACTAACCCAGGATCGTCCTTCGGTAATCCCATATACATTTTGCAGAGGATTCCACAGGCAGCCATGGCGCTAACTTTTGGGCGATCTCCCGATTTTCGATAGCCAAACGAACTACCATTATCCGATGAAACCGAATCGAGATAGCGCTCGGCTTTTTTGATCGTTCCAGTCGGCACATTGAGCCCACTCATGGCTGCGCTTTTAAGAGCCATCAGTTGCCATCCTACTACCGAGGTGTCACCACCGGCTCGCGGTGAATAATACCAACCACCTCCTGACGGATCTTGAGCATAGACAATAAAATTGATCGACGCTTGCGCGGCAGCCTTTAGAGCAGGGTCCTTGGACATTCCATAAGCTTCGCACATTGCAATCGAAGCTATACCGTGAGAATACATGACGCCCGTCGATGAACCGCGGCCTTTATTATACCAGCTTGGCATTTTTCCATCGGTGACTTGCATGTTTCGCAATAGATACGAAAGACCTTTGAAGACTGATTCTTTGTAATCACCTTCGAGGTGCGTTTGACCAGCTCCGAGAAAACACATCAAAGCCAAGCCTGTTGCGGCATTCGAAGCTCCGGTCGCTCCGCCACCGTCCTTGCATTTCCCCCCGCACGCCAAACCATGAGCAAACGTCCAAGAGCCATCTGGCATTTGATGCTGAGCGAACCATTTTAGAGCTGCCGCGACTGCTTTCTCTGTATCTTGGTTGCCGCCATATCGATCCAGAAGTTCTCGCTTCGATTGCGTCGATCGACTCGCAAGGGCTTTCTTCATCGACTGCTCGCCGCTCGAAAGACTACTGGCGATCATTTCTGACGACAAACTCGAAAGCTGGATACTTGCCATCGACGGAGATACGACATCGACGTCCAATTCGAGCGGATTTTCGCTCACGACATTCTTTAGCGTCGGCGTCGTCGTCGGAGCTAATTTCTCAGAAACTTTTGGCGCTTCCATCGCCATCGCTTCTTCGATTGAAAAGTCCTCCATCGAATCGGACTCTTCCGCCGCCGAAGCATTAACAATGTAGGCCGAGACCGCTTTTCCGATGCCCGGTAAGTGATATGCCGCCATAAACTGGATCATCGCGATATGGACGAGCATGCTAACTAGCCAAGCTGGGACAGAAAGCGCTAGCCACTTGCGACTTGGTCTGAGCTCTTCAATTGGTTCGTCAACTTCCAACTGAGCTCCGGGTGCTGCTTGTTCTAGCGGTGATGGAAGATCTGCAAACGCATCTTTAGTCAATCCAAGATCTAGATTCGACAAATCATCCTTGGGGTGTTCCATAGATACATTAAACAGATTCAAGGGAAACTAAACGCGCAACAAAACTTAATTATGGCCCCGATCGCGCGTGACGGCTAGTGCTTTTTTGCAACCAAGCGGAAATCGGATGCTCCCATCCGTCGGCGTCGGACTATTCCATAGAGCATTCGATACGGAAACGTACTCAAAAGTTGCCCCTTTATAGATTCGGTACATTGGTCATAATGTCATAGTAGAGTCCGACTCCCATCCTGCCTCGCGTCAACATCCCGCCTTCAAAGAACTTCCTATGAAGTCCCATGGTCCCACGGTTGCATTATCCACTCTCTGCGGGGTGATCGTATTGTTCGCCGCCGAACTTTCGAATGCAGAATCGTCGAAGAAATCCTCCAAGCCAATCACCGGACTAGACCATGAGCTTACTCAGCAGTTTGATGCCGACATCAAGCCGCTCTTGAAACGCTATTGCTTCGAGTGCCATCAAGGTGAGTCGGCAGAGAGCTCGGTCGATTTATCCAAAAACAAAAGTCTCGATAAAGTTCGCCTAAACCCTTCTCAATGGGAACAAGTGAGAGGACTTGTGCGAATCGGCGCCATGCCACCTCCCGATGCCGAACTTCAGCCGACGGAGGCTGAACGCCAGATCATCAGTCAGTGGGTCTACCGAGCGCTCAATGAATTCGACTGCAACGAATCTAACCCGCCCGCGCCGATCACGGTTCGACGGCTAAACAGCATCGAGTACGACAACACAATTCGCGATTTGTTTGGGCTCGAAATGACACCCTCCAAAACCATTGGGTTTGTATCGGATGATGTTGGTAATGGCTTTGATAATCAAGGCGAAGTGTTGAGCATCTCTCCGCTGGCGTTTGAAAAGTACGTCAATGCCGCCGAATGGATTGCAAACCAAGCCGTCGTTGTCGATCTCAATACGCTGCGCGAACAATCCGCCAGCGGCGATCCCATTCAAGCTGGCCAGATATTCGTTGCCCGCTTTCTTTTTGCAGAAGGCGACTATGAGATCAAAACAAAACTGCGATCAACGCGACGCTCCTCGGATTTGATCAACGCTCAAATTTTTTTAGACGACGAGGAATTGGACATCGTCCGCGTTCCTGCTGACGGTCGCTCATTTTCCAAGAAGCTTGTGATGACACCCGGCGAACACGCAATCCGAATTCAGTTCGCCGATGAACAGCCCACATTGGGAAGCGCTGCGACGTTGACTGTTGAATATGTTAACGCGACCGGGCCAAGCAACGGGATCCCGCCGTTGCCCAAACATCATGAAAGAATCATGATCGCGAAATCGAATGACGAAGAATCTGCCAAGCTGGCGGCACAAAAAATTGTCGACGCCTTTCTTCCCAGAGCCTATCGCCGTCCCGTCACGAAAGAAGAAAGCAAGCGAATTGTCGACACGATCCACATCGCCCTCGATTATGGTTCTTCGCTCGAAGAAAGCGTCCAGTTCGGCTTGCAAGCGATCTTGGTTGCTCCCGAATTCTTGTTTCGCATCGAACGACGCCATCGACTAGCCAATTCGGATCGTCAAACCGCAAAGAATGCGACAGTTGCAACAACTCCCTCCGACTATCCGATCGACGAATTCGACCTTGCAACTCGATTGTCCTATTTTTTGTGGTCAACGATGCCCGATGAGCGACTCTTCGAGTTAGCCAAGGCGAGAAAATTAGCGCGACCTGACGTTCTTCAAGCGGAAATCGAAAGAATGCTCGAAAGCCCGAAGGCCGACGCGCTGGTATCTGGTTTTTTTAGCCAATGGCTCGGGTTGCGGAACCTGCAAACAGTAAGCGTTGATGAAGACCTCTTCGACTCCTGGTCCGACAAACTGAGCGCAGCCTTCGCTAACGAGACGATCCTTTTCTGCAAAGACTTACTGCGACACGGAAAGTTGCTCGATGTTTTGGATGCCGATTTTACTTTCGTAAATCCGCGATTGGCCGATTTCTATAACCTCCCCTTCGACGGTGAAGACGCATCGAAAATGTATCAAGGTTCCGAACGAATTTCGGATTACGCTCGTCGCTTGGGCAGCTACCGCGACGAAGATCGTTGGATCCGTGTTGAGTTGCCAAACAATCGCCGTGGACTTTTGACGCAAGCATCCGTTCTTACCCTCACCTCGAATCCGACACGTACCAGTCCAGTCAAACGAGGCAAATGGGTTCTCGAAAATATTCTAGGCGACCCGGCACCACCCGCACCACCGGGCGTTCCTTCGTTAGAAGAAGGTAAGGACGAGCATAAGAAACTATCGCTTCGCCAACAGTTGGAAATCCATCGCGCGAATCCTAGCTGCGCTAGTTGCCATCGTGTCTTAGATCCCATCGGACTAGGCCTTGAAAACTTTGATGCGATCGGTTGCTGGCGAACGACCGATGACGGCTTGAAGATCGATGCAGATGGAGAGTTTGCTGATGGTCGAAAATTCTCAGGCCCTCGAGAGCTCTTGGAGCACCTGCAAATTGAAAAGCCAAAAATCGCAAGGCACTTTGCTGCGCAGCTCTTGACCTATGCCCTAGGCCGAGGCATGACGCGTGGGGATAGTTGCACCCTCGATTCGATTGTCTTGCAAGCTGCCGACGACGACTATCAAATATCGACTTTCATTAACGCGATCATCACGAGCAAACCGTTTCGCAACGTCGGTGTTAGTACTCGATGAAGTTCGTCCGAATGTGAGCGTCCATCGCTTATTTCTTCTTTGCGATAGGATCCACCGAGTCAGGGTTGAATTGCGCCAGATCGGGAAGCGCGATGCGGATGCCGTTCTCGGGGACTTCGAGCTTCGCCGACCAGACGATGCTGTTCATCATCATTGTCCGCATATCTTCTTGCTTCCATCTTCGACAGATCGCTCATGATCTTCTCGGTACCTTCCAATCGCATGGGAGGGAAAAAATCGCCGATAAAAATCACGCTGAGCGTTTGATCTAAAACGGTCGGGTCGTTTGGCCATTCGAACCTTAGATCAGCTTTGAGATCAGGTAAACCGATTTGCTGGATGCAATGCTGAACAAGCCGACCGGTAGCTGCGACTTCGTGAGTACCGGGTGGATGTTTAGATGGACCCACTACGATAAGGATACGACGATTTGGTTCAGGTGACGCGATGACTGGCATCGCCGGCAAGGCAACCGGCAGCGTGGCAGAAAAGCTGCTGGCCGCAAACGTTCGTCGGGAAATTCGATGAGTCATACATCAATACCTCAGGATTTAGACCTTTGCATCGCAAGCCAGCTTTCATGAATCTCGCTGGATGATATCCTATGCAGAAGTAAATTTGCTAAGAACTTGCACGAGCACTTTAGTATAGCGGATGCCTGATGAGAGTTGCGGTTGTCAAAGAGTTATTGCCAGGGGAGCGACGTGTGGCGTTGGCACCAGCGAGCGTGCCGCCGCTGATCAAAGCTGGAATGGAAGTGATTGTTCAAGCCGGAGCAGGGGCTTCGGCTGGTTTTGCTGACGGACAGTATACCGATAAAGGCGCCTCGATTGTTCCCGATCGAGCTGCCGCCTATCAGGCCGATATCGTATTGCAGGTCCGAGCAGCCGGTGCCAATAAGGCACAAGGACTTGACGATCGAGACTATCTCCGGGCAAACCAAATCTTGATTGCGACGTGCGATCCGCTCGGAGAGCCGCAATCTATTCAGGAGATCGGCAAATCGGGCATTTCGCTCTTTTCGTTGGAACTCATTCCGAGAATCACACGAGCTCAGAGTATGGACGTACTGTCATCGCAGGCGACCATTGCTGGCTACCGCGCAGTTTTAACTGCCGCGATGGAGCTCGACAAGATATTGCCGATGATGATGACCGCGGCCGGAACATTGCCGGCCGCGAAGGTTTTCATTATCGGAGTCGGTGTTGCAGGTCTTCAGGCTATTGCCTCGGCCCGCAAACTCGGTGCCGTTGTCTCAGCCTACGATGTGCGACCTGCGTGCCGTGAACAGGTCGAGAGTCTCGGTGCGAAGTTCGTCGAATTGAAACTCGACAATGCCGGAAGCGAAGACAAAGGCGGCTATGCCAAAGCGATGGACGAGGAATTTTATCGAAAGCAAGGCGAGCTACTGGCTAGCGTGGTCGCCCAAAGCGATATCGTCATAACAACGGCGGCGATTCCGGGTAAGAAGTCTCCACTGCTTTTAACCGACAGTGCGATCGACGGAATGCAACGCGGCAGTGTTGTTATCGACTTGGCCGCCGAGCGCGGTGGGAACTGCAAATTAACGAAGGCCGACGAGCGGGTGGATCATAACGGCGTAATCATTCTCGGACCGACCAATATTGCCAGCGAGATTCCGCAACATGCCAGCTTGATGTTCTCGAACAACGTGACAAAGTTCCTTCTCAATCTCGTCAAGAAAGGGCAAGTCGAAATGAATATGGAAGACGAGATCATTCGCGAAACGCTGGTGACCAAAGGCGGAGAAGTCGTCCTGCCACGCGTTCGTGAGTTACTTGGATTAAGTTCGCTCTCATCCTAGATTTTTCTCGAGGTAGTCCGATGCGTCCGTTCATAAAACCGTTGGCTTGGCTCTTTTTTGTCGGCCTAGTCGTTGCAGCCCATGCTGTTTTTTCGGCACCCGAAGACCCACGCACCAAAGACATCGCTGCGCCGACGGAGCAAGTCAATGCAACGCTTGCTGGCCACGACATGTCGACGCATGCTCAAGCGACCACGACGCTCAATAAATTTTCGCGTTTGCAAGTTCTAATAGGAAGCCTCACGGTATTTACCTTAGCCGTAATCATAGGCTTCGAGGTCATCGCCAAGGTGCCGCCGACGCTGCATACGCCGTTGATGTCGGGCTCCAACGCCATTAGCGGCATCACCGTCGTCGGGGCATTGATCGCGGCGGGAAACCAGCAGACTGGAATCGCAACATTCTTTGGTCTCATTGCTGTCATCCTCGCGAATATCAATGTCGTGGGTGGTTTTTGGGTAACCCATCGAATGCTCATGATGTTCAAAAAGAAGTAACTAAATCGCCAATTGAATTAAACCTATGTTTGTCGCCATTCAACTTGCCTACCTCGTCTCTGCGGTCCTGTTCATTGTCGGACTCAAGCAGATGTCGCATCCGCGTACGGCTGTGCGAGGAAACCTATTGGGCGCTGCCGGAATGCTGGTCGCTATTCTTGCGACCTTGACAAATGAAAACATCGCAGGCTATTGGTTGATCGCGATCGGACTGGTGGTGAGCAGCGGCCTAGGAATGATGCTGGCTACCAAAGTCGAAATGACGTCAATGCCGCAGATGGTGGCGTTGTTGAACGGCCTTGGCGGTGCGGCGTCTACGTTGGTCGCCTGTGCCGAATTGATGCTTGGAAAGGATCATGCAACCGACACGCTGATCGCTATCGGTGCGTCGGGCGTCATTGGAACGGTGACCTTTGTTGGCAGCGTGGTCGCCTATGGTAAATTGGAAGAGTGGCAGCACTTCAAGAAACCGCTGATTTTTCCTGGCCAGCAGTGGATCAATCTGGGACTCTTGATCGCAAACTGCTTGCTGATTGTTCCTATCACCACATCGCATTCGCTGGGCACGCAAATCTTTTGCTACGGTCTATTAGTCGTCTTGTCGTCGATACTCGGATATTTCTTGGTCAGTCCGATCGGTGGGGCGGATATGCCGGTGGTGATTTCGCTGATGAACTCTTATTCGGGGATCGCGGCGACGGCGACAGGCTTCATTCTCGACAATAACGCTTTGATCATCGCAGGTTCGTTGGTTGGAGCCTCTGGGATCATATTGACGCAAATCATGTGCAAAGCGATGAATAGGTCGTTGAGCAATGTTCTCTTTGGCGTCATGGGTAATCAGGGTTCCGTTGGCAACGTCGATGAAATCTATGCAAATGTTCGCTCGACTTCTCCCGACGATGTCGCCATGATCTTAGACGGTGTGCAGCGCGTCGTGATCGTTCCCGGTTACGGGATGGCTGTGGCACAAGCCCAGCATGCGGTTCGCGACTTGAGCAAACTTCTTGAAGCGCGTGGAACGACGGTCGAGTACGCGATCCATCCGGTTGCCGGTCGAATGCCGGGTCACATGAACGTTTTGTTAGCCGAAGCCGATATCTCCTATGACAAGTTGAAAGAGATGGACGATATCAACCCGACGCTTGAAACCGTCGACGTCGCGATCGTAATCGGTGCCAACGACGTCGTCAATCCAGTCGCACGAACGGATCCAAAAAGTCCGATTGCTGGAATGCCAATTATCGACGTCGATAAATGCCGAACGGTGATTGTTATCAAGCGAAGTCTTAGCCCAGGCTTTGCTAATATTCCAAATCCTCTTTTCGCCATGCCCAATACGCTCATGCTTTATGCCGACGGGCAACAAGCAGTACTCGACATCGTCAAGGCGATGAAAGATTTGTAATGCGACGTACTAAGGAGTGAGCCTTACTTCAAGCCAGCTCCGATCGGTCGGCCTTGGAGTGCACCGCGAACGCCGAGTTGACCTGGGTCACGTGCAATTTTGTCGGTAAAGATACGCACATCGTCGGCAATCGGTTGGAGTCGCTGCGTAAGTGCTCGAACGTTTCGCACGGCGTTCACGACGTCAAAGTAAAGCTGGTCGTCTTCGATAAGTCTGGCAACGGTACCCTTGCCGTTGTTAAGACGCTGGGCGAATTCTCGGAGTAGGGTTAGAGAGGCGTCTAAGTTTCTCAGTACTTGACCCGCATCGCCGATCAAACTGTCGGCATTTTCGGCCAGCGGTTCCGTAAACTCGCCGATGTGCCTCAAAGCCACATTCGCATTTTGAAGGACTTCCTGGGCGTTGTCTCCGATTCCGACAAATTCACCACCAACACCTTCGATACTCTTGCCGAACTCTTCAAAACTCGCCAAGATTCGCTGGGTTTGTTGCAAGACACCTCGGGCTTCATCAAACAATTCAGGAATGCGTTCTACACCCTCGGCGATCGCTTCGGGAATGCGCGAGTTTTCGATTTGAACGGAAACACGATTGATCGACGCCAATGTTCCGTTCACATTATCGATGGTACCTTTGACGCGATCGATGACGTCACGGACTTGGCCTCGACCACCGGTAACGGCATCTTCGACAGTTCCGGCGAGCGATTCTACCTTTTGACTAGCTCGCTCGACCGCCGTAAGCATCTTCCCAAGATCGCCTTGGACGTTGACAAGCACATCGAACGGATCACCTTTGACGACACCATCCTGGACTAAGTCTCCATTGGACATGACGGTCATGGCAAGCTCTCGTTCTTCGGGATCAAGCATATGGTTGCCAACACCGCCCGTCGCCCCGTCGAAGCGAGCGAGTAGTTCCTCGTCGGTTGATTTACGAAACTCCACAACTGCTTCTTGAGTAATGTAGGACGCGATCGAAATCTGGCATTTTTCGCCGTGGCGGATTTTGTAACTGCGCTCCAATTCCAAATCGAGGTTCACTCCGGCATTGTCCTCGAGCAACTTAACGGCAACGACTCGTCCGATGTTAACTCCGTTCTTTCGGACGGGTGTGTCGGGACCGACACCCGGAGCACTTGGGAAATTGATTGTAACTCGATAGTGATCGATGAGAAAATTCGGAACGGCACCAAAGAATGCCATCAGCAGGACGCCAACGATCGCTGCAGCTAAGACAAGAACGCCGACGCCAAATCGATAGTTATTTTCTTCCATGCTAGATCGTTACCTCCTTTCTCGTGCTGAAATGCATTCGATGAATGCAGAACTCCGTTAGGGCCCTATTTTTTCTTTTTCTTAAAATACTCGTGCATATCGGGCGTTTCCAAGTCACCGTGACCGGCTTGCGTCGCACGCATTTCCATCAGTCGCTCACCAGCTTCACCGTTGATGAATTGCCTAACGCGTCGATCTTGGCATTGCTCGATTTCCGACGGCGTCCCATCGAACAGGATCTGCGATTCGCCCTTTGAAAGACGCGTGTATGGATAGAGCAAAATAATTCGATCGGCGACTTTCCTCGCCGAGTGCATATCATGCGTTACCATCACGCTTGTCACCGGATATTTACGACGAGTTCGCATGATAAGTTCGTTGATAACGTCGCTCATAATCGGATCCAAACCCGTCGTTGGTTCGTCATAGAGTATTAAATCGGGTTCAAGAATAATCGCTCGCGCTAGCCCTACTCGCTTGCGCATTCCACCGGACAACTCGGCTGGTTTCTTGGCGACAACCGTATCGGGCAATCCGACTTCGGCTAATCGATCCAGTATCAAGCGTCGCGGCGTTTGGCCTTTGGGGCAGCCGTGTTGTCGAATTGGAAAGGCGACGTTTTCTGCGACGGTCATGCTGTCAAAAAGCGCGGCATTTTGAAAAACAAACCCGAATCGTCGTCGCAATTTCGTAAGTTCAACGTCGTTGAGCGACTGTAGATCGATACCATCAAAAAGTATTTGGCCGGTTGTCGGACGCAGTAGCCCCACCAAGGCCTTGAGGAGGATCGTCTTGCCACATCCGCTTTCTCCGATGATAGCCAGCGTCTGGCCTCGTGGAATCGAAATGCTGATTCGATCCAAGATCGTTTGGCGACCAAAGATGAGCGATAGATTGCGCGTTTCAACCAAAAACTTTTCATTAGATCCTAGCGATTGAATCGCTTGATCATGTGCAGAGGCGACGTTCATTAGAATAGTTTCGCTCCTCGTGGCCAGAGCGAGAAATAGACAGCATCCAAGAGGATATTCAAGATCAAGTCGATGACTAGGATCAGCACAAAACTCAATACGAATGCTTCTGTTGCGGCGCGCCCTACACCATCGGCACCTGGTTGGCAATGGAATCCGCGATAGCAGCTCACAATGGCGATCGTCCCTCCGAAGAAAAGGCTTTTAAAGACGCCGGAGAAAAAATCGAATCCGCCTACGAACTCTCGACTGTTTCGCAAATACTGCGCATGATCGATTCCGATGATCACGACGCAATAAAAATAGCCGCCGACAATCCCCATAAAGTCGGCCATAATCGTTAAGGCAGGGATCAACAAAAGGCAGGCTAAAAATCGAGGGACAACAAGGTAGTGGATCGGATTGGCACCCATGCTGATGAGGGCATCGATTTGCTCTGTGACTCGCATCGTCCCTAAGACCGCCGCGATCGCGCTTCCGACTCGTCCAGCCAACATTGTCGCGGCTAATACCGGTCCGAGTTCGCGGACCAGCGACATATTGATAACACCGCCCAGTTTGGTTTCCATTCCGATCGCTTTGAACTGATAGTGGCTTTGTACGGCCAAAACCATCCCGATAAACGTACCGGTAAGTGCGACTACGGGCAGGCTCAGGACACCGACCGAATAGAAATTCGGAATGAGCGTGCCAGCTTTAGGTCGCTTTGTGAACAACCAAACCATGACCTGCCATCCGAACATCGCGATGTCACCTAGCATTCCGACCGACTCGACGACCGTGTCACCCCAATGAGTCAGGGTACGGCGCACGGCTCCTACGATGCCACCAGGCATTGATTCGAATTCGGCGTCTAGAGATTTATCTCGCATGTTTGAGCTATCAATCTGACAGCGTTCAGCTCCACGGTTTAGCCAGCCATTGATAAGCGCAGGCATGGCCATTCCGACAAAAGTAGTTGTCTAAGAGTATCGACTAGGCAAACCTTGCGGCTTGAGTCGACTTTAACGATAAAAGCAGCCGTTGAATGCTAGCTATCCTACCCATGCATTACCTCTACCAGCGTAACAGCGCGGAACCCCAGGCTAGGCCGGCACCGAAGCCACACATTAAGATGCGATCATTGCGACGAATGCGGCCTTGGGCGTTGGCTTGATCGAGTGCTAGCGGAATGCTCGCAGCGGACGTATTTCCAAATCGATCGAGATTGACAAAGACGCGATCCCTCGGGACGCCAAAGTCCTTGACGGCAGAATCGATAATTCGGATATTCGCTTGGTGCAGCAGCACGAGATCGACCTCCGAAAATGGATAGCCTGCGTGAATCATACAGTCTCGGCAACTATCGTTCACGACGCGGACAGCCCACTTAAATACGCCTCGACCATCCATCGTTAAGTACTGTTGTCCGGCTTCGATTCCGGCATGGGAGAGCGGCTGCCGCGACCCGCCGCCAGGAATACATAGCATCTCGGCACCCGAACCTTCGGATCCTAACGTGTACGCTAATAAGCCGGCTCCATGGCGAGAATCGGAAGATCGATTTTCGGAGGCTTGTTCGGTCGATTCCGAGTCGGCAACCAGCAGGGCAGCTCCGGCTCCATCGCCAAATAGCGGGTAGGTTTTGATATCCGAAGGATTGATTGTCGCGCTCATCACTTCGCTGCCGACCACCAGGGCGCGTTTGGCCATTCCGCTTCGCACAAAATTCCCAGCCGTCACGAAGGCGTACATAAAGCCCGCGCAAGCGGCGTTGACGTCCATGGCAGGCGCCGTGCAATTCAAGCGACGTTGCAGCAAGCAAGCCGTCGAGGGGGTCAAAAAATCGGGCGTCATCGTAGCGACAATGACAAGATCGACATCGCTGGCGGCTACTCCTGCGTTGGATAGGCAGCGAATGGCAGCTTCATAGGCCAGATCGCTACTCGCCTGACCAGCGGCTGCCCGGCGGCGTTCGAGAATCCCCGTTCGCTGGAAAATCCAGTCGCTATCGCAGCCTAAAGCGACGAGGTCTTCGTTGGTTACAATCAGATCGGGAACGTAGGAGCCGGTAGCCGCGACTCGAACACCCATGCAGCTCCCCATCCGGCTTCGGCCGCTCAATCGTCGTTCGTGGATCGGATGGGGATGTATGGCAGTATCAGCAAGATTAGTCATGGATAACGTAAATCGGATTCTAATGACGATAGACGGCGATTGAAAGGCTGGCTTATATTACCCGTATTGTTGTAAAAAACTAGGAATCGCTCGAAAGCCTTAATGTTTCAGGCCTACAATATCGTATTACTGCAGCCAGAAGGACACGTCCATTCAATGGCGTTCCATGAAATTGGCCTGCTTTTATACCATTCGCTTACTTCCCTGGGATATCCCTGTCGCTATCAAATCAACCAGTTCGACACGGACGCCGTCAATATTTTGCTGGGCTATCAAATTTTGAACGATGCGTCATCGATTCCACCTTGCGAATTTATTATTTACCAGCTTGAACAACTTTCGGATCACGAAGGATGGTTCAAGGCCGAATATCTTAGCATTTTTGGTCGAGCACGCGAAATTTGGGATTATGCGACCGAAAACATTCGTTTTTTAGCCGCAAAGGGAATCGAGCACGTCCGGCATTTGCCGATCGGCTTCCATGAAAAACTTCAGACGATCGCCGTCCAATCGCCGGTATACGACGTTCTGTTCTATGGATGCCTCAACCAACGGCGTGAAGCGGTGTTGAGGGATCTTGCTCGCGATTGCAACGTCAAGGTGCTTTTTGGTCTCTACGGCCCCGAGCGAGATCGCTACATTGCTCAGTCCAAAGTCGTGCTGAATATCCATTTTTATGAGGCCCAGATCATGGAGCAGCCTCGCATCACCTACTTGCTCAACAACGCTCGATTTATTCTATCAGAAACTTCGCGAGTCAACCCTTTTGGCGACGGGCTGTGCGCTGTCCCATACGATCAATTGACAGAACAATGTCGCTATTGGTTGCAGCACCCCGACGAACGCGAACAAACAGCTCGCTGCCAATTCGACCTCTTTCGCCAAGCGCCGATGACTGGATACTTACAAGACCTTCTGAAATCTTCAAGTCGGATGAATAGACTTGTTGAAAACATCCCTTCCCCTGAAAGCCGAAAAAACATGGGACTGCACACGCTTAGCCCCCTCAGTATTGAAAAAAGAGAGAGTTACTTTCGGTTGGAACGCAAAGACGTCATCGAAGTGATCTGTCGTCAATCGCTACAAGCAAAGCGCGTCCTTGAATTGGGCTGCTCGAACGGTGCAACGGGGAAAGCACTGAAAGGGCTGTTGGGTGCCGAATATTACGAAGGCTTGGATATGTCGCCTGAGGCAGCCGAGGTTGCTCGGCAGTCTCTGGATCTGGTTCATGTTGTCGATATCGAGAAGTTGATTCCTCAATCGATCGGGCTAAAGTACGACGACTTCGATCTCTTGCTCGGGCTAGATGTACTCGAACATTTATACGACCCGTGGGAGACACTCGCCAAATTTGTTGCCTGCGTAAGGCCTGGCGGACATGTTGTTCTTTCCATACCGAACGTCGGCAACATTGCCATTTTAGATGACTTAGCCAACGGTCTTTGGAAATACACCGATGCAGGGCTTCTCGATGCAACCCATATTCGGTTTTTTACCTTGACGAGCATACAAGCACTGGTCCGCGGAGCGGGCTTAGAACTGATCGACCAATCGGTTGTTTCCATTCCGAATCCAGACATGAATACGATTTTAGATGCGGGAAACAGCATTCGTCATGGCAAGTTGCAATTGCATGACCTCACTCGCGAAGACGTGATCAAACTCTGCACCTATCAGTATATCATCACGGCTAAAAAACCTCTGTGACGAAAGCAAATCGTCGTGGCCGTCGGCGAGTCGAGTTACAAAATTTCTTCCAAGATAACTCTTTGAACGGCGAATAATTCAGAAGCGAGCCAAATCGACTCGCTCTAGAGTTATTATCCCCCATGCCTTGCTCGGTTTGCACGCCAACATAGGTGAGGCAGGCCACGAAGTAAGCGACTATCCAAGAGGATTTGAAAATCATGCTGAAGAAATTATTGCTGGGAAGTCTTATTGCCGGTGGTTGCGGCTTTGCACTGATGGGAACATCGGTCTACAGTTACTTGAGCACGGGAGTGTCGAGCCTGCAACAGGGAATCAAGGATCAGATTCCGGTCGAGGTCGAAATTAAACGGGCGCGCGATATGATTTCCAATCTTAGGCCGGAAATCGCTCAAAATCTTCACGTCATCGCCCGCGAAGAAGTCGAAGTCAGTCGTTTGAACAAAGAGCTTCTCGGCAAGTCTCAGAATCTGACGAAGGCTAAGGAAGATATTATGCGTCTTAAAGACGATATTTCTGATAAGCCAACCAAGCTGGTATACGCTGGCCGTCACTATTCGGTCGAGCAAGTCCGCGACGATCTAAACCAGCGATTCAAACGCTTTCAAACTCAAGAAGCCACAGTCGGCAAGCTCGAAAAGATTCTTTTGGCACGCGAGAAGAACCTCGACGCCGCTCGCCGAAAACTTGACGAAATGCTAGCTGCCAAGCGACAGCTTGAAATCGAAGTCGAAAATCTTCAAGCCCGTTTGACGATGGTGCAAGTCGCCGAAACCAGCAGCGGCCTGAGTCTGAGCGACAATCGACTCAGCCAGACGCGTGATCTGCTCGATGAAATCGCCAGCCGCATTGAAGTTGCCGAACGACTAGTGGACAGCGAAGGTGACATCCGAGGCGCAATCCCCTTGGACGAATCGGCTCCAGAGGATATCGTCGATCAGATTTCCGAGTATTTTGGTGCAGGGCTCGCTGAAATCGAAACACTTGTGAGCAAGTAGTCAAGTTGTCTATGAATGATCCGCATGCCTTATGGATTGACGGCGTTGGTGGCTATGCCATGTGCGATTCGATGACGACCATACTGGGTGGAACGATGGCCGGTGACGCTGATTTGCGAATCAATAGTGATTTGCCCAGTCGCGTGGCCGCCTTTCACTATCGAGGTCAGGACCATTTGATCGAACCGTTTGTTCAGCTTGCAGTCAATGAAAGGGCCGTTACGTCGATGAGTCTATTGACGCATATGGATGTGATACGCATAGGCAACGGCGTAGAACTTGTTTTCCAGCAACCGACATCGCTCAGCGGTACAGGAGTTTTGCGGATTCGAAGTCGCCATCGGTGGAGTGGGTCGCTTGACGGAGCCCTTTTGCTGGGCCATTCGTGTTTGCTGGGACCGTCTCCGACGGCACATGTCCAATGCAAAGAATGGTCGAAGGATGTCTTGCTTTTTCGAAATCAAAATCAATGGCTAGTGCGTTACGACAAAACCCATTCGGAAGGAGAAATGCCATCGATGGCAACCCATCCCATCAAGTTGGGCGAGCGGATTCAAGGGCGTGATTTTTCAATGACATGGCTCTAGTACTATGAATGGCATCCGGCTTGACCATAATGGAGAAAACCAATTGCCGATTGCGTTAGATAAAGCTGAACTGCAGGACTTGCATTCAAATAGGGACTGCCGAGTACATACAATGGGATTCAAACTTGCATCAGGCGACATTCCGTTAAGCGGCTATACGATCCGCCGTGGAATCGGCATGGGCGGGTTCGGCGAAGTTTATTTTGCGGTTTCAGATTCCGGAAAAGAAGTGGCGATGAAACGCATTCATCGTAATCTCGACATCGAGCTTCGCGGTGCCAGCCATTGCCTGAACCTTCGACACCCGAACTTGGTCGGCTTATTCGACATTCGACAGGAAGATGCCGATCAAGCTTGGATCGTGATGGAGTATATCGCCGGCGACAGCCTCAAAGATCGACTAGATCGTGAGCCTAACGGACTACCGATCAAGGAAGTTCTCCATCTCTTTGGACAAATGGCGGCCGGTGTTCAATACCTTCACGAACAAGGCATTGTCCATCGGGACCTTAAGCCGGCCAATATTTTTATCGAAAACAATTTGGTCAAAATCGGCGACTATGGACTATCAAAGTTCATCTCGGCTTCGCGACGCGGTGGCCAAACCGAGAGCGTTGGTACATTTCACTATATGGCACCCGAAATTGGTAAAGGCGAATACGGTCGAGAAATCGATATCTATTCACTGGGGATCATGCTCTATGAAATGCTGACCGGGCATGTTCCGTTCGACGGTGAAAGTGTTCAAGAAATTGTGCTCAAACATTTATCGGCGGACCCAGATCTAAGCTCGTTGGAATCGCCCTATCGCGAAGTCATTATGAAAGCCATGGCGAAAGATCCGAAGCAACGCTTCGAAAGTGTTGCCGCGATGCTAAGGCCACTCGGAATTTCGATCGATGCGTCGGGCATGGCCGTTATCGGTGAACGCGATTCGCAGAGTAGTGGATTGCCGGTCGGAACTGATCCTCCAGCCGCCGCCAGTCCGCCAACGCTACGTCGACGATACTATCAAGAGCCGATCGCCAATGAAATCGCCAGTATTTTGGCCGAGATTCAAAATCAATTCAATCGAATTCGTTATGGTTCACCGTGGTATGTGATGACGCTCATCGTCTTCATTGGTTTGCTGGTGACGTTCGGTCCAGCTTTTGTTCCAGCCATCGTTTTCGCAGCTCTCGGCTATGTGCCCTACTACATTTTTTGGTATTTGCTTTTCCGACGAGCTCCACTGCGCGTTCACAACGTGCGGTATGTTGCCCCGAATGCAGCTTCGCACGTCGTAGCAAAGCCAACTGCGATTCCGTCGAACGCGATTCCAAAGCTTCGGCCGATCTCGTTTCAAGAATGGCAAGCGAAGCAGCGAACACTCTTGGAAGCTAAACCGTTTGCCAATCGCTGGTTCGAATGGACACGTTCTACTTTAACGGCAACGGGAGCGCTGGGAGTGATGTCGTTGGGCGGATTTCTTGTGGCGCTGACGAAACACGATACATGGCTTATCGGGCCTGAACTTGTGGCGGTCGGAACTTGGACCGTAGCTATGACGTTGCTCGGTAGCTGGGCAATTTTATTTTTTGCGAAACTCTGGGAAAACCGCAGCGAAGATACATTAGTATATCGATTCGTCATGATGGCGATCGGTCTTGGGCTTGGTGGGATGGCATGGGCCTTGAGCGAATTCTTGATGGTTCCTTGGGACGACGTATCAGCGGTACGTTCAACGCATCGAGCGTTCGATTGGAAATGGTTTTATCAAGGATCGATACCACAGCTTCCAGCCTTCCTCGCCTATTTCGGACTTTTATTTGGAGCTATTCGATGGTGGCGGCAAGCTGACGTGCTTCGCCGTCATCGGTTTAGTATTTTCAGCGTTCTCTGGACGGTTTTGATTGCGTCATTGATTAGCGGCCTCGTATATTTCCCAACTCCCTGGTGTCTAATAGTAGCCGGAGCGACCTCCATGTTGACGCAGATCGCAACTCGAAGTCTCGACTCGCGCAGCCGTCCTCGCTTTGTAGATATGTCGACGGGGATGGAGGCGAACATATGACTTCTCAACATTCGATGTGGCCTCGCTTCTTTAAAATAGTCGCCCTGGTCGCTTTTCTCGGAATGATGACCATGGCTTTTTCGGTTGTTAAAGTGCGAGAACAGCGTCAACGCAGCGCGGAGCCGATGGAATACGACCTTGCCCAGCGAGTCTCACAGTCGATTCCGAAAGTTGCATCGAAGTCGCAGATTGAATTAGATGATAGGCAAACCGATAAGGAATCTATAAGCCAACCGCTTCTACCGCCAGATTGTCCCGAGTGGGTTGCTCAACCCGACAACGTCGCAGGCTCCATCCATCACATTGCCGTTGGTACCGATCTAGCAAACTCGAAAGAGGAGGCTCGAACAAAGCTTGACGAAGCGATGTTGAGCGGGATTCGTCGATATATCGACGAGCATCTATCGGATAACCAAAGTATCGCAGCCAAGCTCGACAAGTTGAATGCCGAATGGATTCGAAAGCATCTAATGGACGAAGATTTTCAGTATGACGCCGAGATATCGAGACTTGGTGAAACGTATCATCAGCTTTGGGTTCAACTGAAGATTGGACCGGATGAACGAGACACCCTCGCGCAATGGATACAGGGACTTGAAACATTTCAAAGAGCTCGTGCGGTCGGATTGGCAGGCGGCATAGCTGTATTTTGCCTGGTTGTCCTGAACGCGGGCTTGGGAATCTTCGTCAAGAAACCCTAAATGGACCATACGCTTATTGTTGGTAGTTCCGCCTTTAGGCGGCGAACCTTCAAGCCAACTCCAATCCGCTCCCCATTATTCCGGCGAAAGCCAAGCCGACGAACGTTACCCTAGGATTTGCTAGTTCGCATCACCATTTTTCATGTACAATGAAGGCTATTGGATTGCGAGTCGCCTCTTAATTTTGACGTTCGTTTTAATGCGGTAAAATAATCGAGATGATCCTTCCAAAATCGCTGCAAAATATTGCGCATGGAGATGAGACGATTTTAAAAACGATACAGCTTGGAATATGCGGAATGGCAATTTGCGGCCTGGTTTGCGCAAGTTCGCTTGCCGACAAGGGTGGCGGCGGGAAACCGAGCAGCGGTGGAAATAAATCCAGCGGCGGAGGCGACAAAAAGTTTAGCGGTGGCGGTAACAGTAAGCCGAGTGGCGGAAACAGCAAGCCAAGTGGCGGTGACAGGAAGTTTAGCGGTGGCAACTTCAACATCGACCGCAGCGGTGGAAACAGTAAGCCAAAAAGCGCTCCTGGCTTTTCAGTTGATCGAAGCGGAAAGGGGAACGAACTACGCGAGGCATCGAAAGCTCTGAGCCAGCCATCGTTCTCGGGTTCTTCAAACAACGATTTTCGCGGAGAGCAGTCGTCCAAGAATTTTTTGAGCGATAGGAACGACTCGAAGAATAGCTACGGCAATTTGAATTTCTCAAACAACAATCAGGGGAAGAACCAAGGTAAGAACTCGTTCAGCAATCAATTCAATGAGCGGCATCAAAATTGGCATCGCGGGTTCTCGTCAAGCATCTTCGTTGGACAGCCGTGGGGCTGGTCTTCGGGATGGGGCGGTAATGGGTATGGGAATGGACAAGGCTGGGGTGTTGGAAATGGATGGAATGATTGGTGGGGCCCCGGCGGTTACGCGCCGCTTGCTTTTCAAAGCGGCTACCGGACGTATCAAAATCCTTATTGCCTCCAGCCGCTCGTCTTGGGATCGACAATAATCGACTACTCGCAACCGCTCATTCCAATTCACGATCTAAGTTTGTACGGTGGGCAAGCCGGAACCAACGATTCGCTCGCGTCGTATGGCTTGGCACAATTTGAGCAAGCTCGACGAGCATTTTTTAACGGCGATTATTCGTCGGCTTTGGGAGCAGCCTACCAAGCATTGGAGCGACTTCCTTCCGACGAAGCGTTGCGCGAGTTTGTTTCTCTCGTACATTTCGCTCAGGGAAACTATCGAGAGTCGGCGAGCGCGATACATTCGGTGCTTGCAGTGGGGCCAGGCTGGAGTTGGGCAACGCTGAGCAGTCTATATCCCGATGTGGCTGTCTATACTCACCAGCTTCGGGCGGCTGAAGCGTATCAGCAATCCAAACCTAACGAAGCTTATCCGCAGTTCCTCTTGGCATACCATTACTTGACAACCGGTCACCGCGATGCAGCCGCAAATCAATTGCGACGATTGCTCGCAGTAGAACCCAACGATCGAGTCGCAGCTCAACTACTGACGGGATTGACCGCTGAAACATCGTCACCGCCGCAGCCGACGGCTAAACCACGTTCGCCTTCGATCTCGTCAGATCGCGAAGCGGAGGTCGAAATCGTACCTGCCGCCGTCTTGCCAGCACCGATGCCGCCAAAAGACGGCCAAGGCTCGCAGTCTCCTGATACGGATGCTTTGGTCGGGGCATGGACCGCAACTCGCGAAGACGGTTCAATGTTCAAGCTCAACATCGATGCTACGAATCGATTCAACTGGGTTTTTACCCAACGCGATCAAAGCAACGAAATGACCGGGAAGTACTCCTTAGCCAACAATTTACTGGTCCTTGAGTCGGCAGAAGGTGGGGCTATGATCGGTCGAGTTAGCGATATCAGCCCTAACCAGTTCCGATTCAAACTCGTTGGAGCACCGGAAAATGATCCGGGATTGATTTTCCAGAAAAAGCGAGAATGAAACGTTGCAACGCTCGTTCCCAGGCTCTCGCCGGGCACGCCCTGCTTCCAAGACTCCGTGTCCAGCAAGAAGCGTGACGAACCGGGTGCTATCGCACTGCGGCGGATGAAAAATTTAGGATAGAGCAATGGATGCTGTCAATCGTTGCAACGGGTATACTGAGGAATCTATTTGCGCATAGCTTGGCTTTAGCGCAATGTTACTTGCCCGTCACCAGTCGCGTTTAGAAAAGGAGCAATCCATGCGTTTCGACTTTATTACGCAAGCACTACGTACATCTTTCACATTGATGCTGACTAGTTCTTTTTTCTTGGCAGCACCAACACTCACTGGGCTTTGTGACGAGAAAGAGAAAGATATCGCGGACACAACTTCTGCGAAGGAAAAGGAAGATGCGAAGGACAAAGAGGAAACCGAAGATCCTTTTGCCGTTCCGCAAGACGCTTCGGTCAAAGAGCTGCTGGCTTGGATCAATAAAGTAAAACGGACGCCGCAGCCTCGAGTTGCCGCATCGGTGACGGCCAAAAAGCTCTTCCCGGCAATTATCCAAGCCTGTGACTTAGTAATCGAACAAAGCCCTTCGGATGACGATTTCCAAAAAGCCGTCGAGGAAAAATTCTCAGCCTATGGTGTCCTCTCACGTTATTCACCAGGGGCGATTCAAGACTTGAATGCACTTGCCAATCGATACGCTGACGATCAACGCCCCAAGATCGCGCAGTTAGCCATTGCACACTTACTATCAGTCAGAGCTTCCAACATCAAAGAAATAACCGCCGAGAACGCTCAGAAACTATCCGATGATTCGATCGCATTCCTTGTTCGTTTTGGAACCAATCGATCAACGTATTCTCCCGTGTCGACGATCGCCCGCAGTCTCGGCTACTCCGATCACACCGAGATTGCCGCCGTCATGCATGAACGCTTGGGACAGCAACTTACAGGCTCCGACGATGAAGTACTTCGAAAGCGAAGTTCGAAAATGGTCGGTGCAGCGCGTCGTCTTCGATTGCCGGGAAACAGCATGGAGATAACAGGTATCACCGACAATGGGGACACATTCGATTGGTCGTCCTATCGAGGCAAAGTCGTCTTGGTCGATTTTTGGGCGAGCTGGTGTGGGCCATGTATTGCTGAGATCCCGAATATGAAGAAGAACCTAGAACGCTATGGCGACCAAGGATTCGAAATCGTCGGAATCAATATGGATAGTACGCGAGCGGCATTTGAAAAATGCGTGAAGGACAAAGAAATTTCTTGGTTGAGCATCGTGAGCGAAGAAGAGGGGAAGAAAGGTTGGGATGCGCCAACGGCTGATTATTACGGAGTCGGCGCGATTCCAACTGCGATCCTCGTCGATCAACAAGGAAAAGTCGTTTCGCTGAGAGCTCGCGGTGCCGAACTCGATAAGCTTCTTGAAGTCCTCCTGGCGGCCCCATGAGTTCCATTCGGCTCGAATGCGTTGTCATCGCCATCGTCGGCAGATTTCTACTTATTTCGTCGTTATTCGCAGAAGCTGCTACGCCGGTCTTCGAACGCGACGTATTGCCGATCTTCGAGCTTCGTTGCAGCAAATGCCACGGCGACAAAGTTCAAAAAGGTGATTTGGATCTTTCGTCGATTGGAGGCGTCCGCCGTGGCGGTGAATCAGGCGAAGCACTCATCGCCAATTCGCTAGTCGAAAGTTATCTTTGGAAAATGGTCGAGCGTGGCGAGATGCCTCCCGAAGGGCAGTCTCGACTAACCGATAAAGAACTTGTAAGTCTTCGCAGTTGGATAGAATCTGGCGGCAACTCGATCAGCCTCGAGGAAGTTTCTGATGGGACGCTCACTCAGCACGACGTGTTGCCAATCCTCTTGCTGCGATGTGTTGCGTGCCATGGTGCAACGCTCAAACGCGGTGATGTTGATCTTAGAAGTTTAGCGGCGATGCGTCAGGGCGGAAAAAACGGACCCGTTTTAGTGAGCGGCGATCCCAACGCCAGCTTGATGATTCAACGAATCGAAAGCGAAGCCTGTCCGCCTCGCGAATTGTTGCTCAAGTTCTTCGTCAAGCGACCATCCGCGACGGAGCTTGCCAAGCTTCGTGACTGGATTGACGACGGTGCACTCGCAGGCGATGTGGAACCCGATGTTGCGACGACTGAACCTGATCGACTGGTTACCGACGAAGATCGAAAACATTGGGCTTTTCAGCCATTGATGGATTTTGACGACACTCGAAGCCTGGATGACTTTGTCCTTCAGAAACTCAATGAAAATGGCTTAGAGTTTTCTTTAGAGGCAAGCCGCGACACACTCATACGTCGGGCGTATTTGGATCTTGTCGGCATGCCGCCAGATTTAGAAGAGTGGAAGCACTGGCACGAAAACGCGAGTACCGATTGGTATTCGCAAATGATTGAATCTCTCTTGGCGTCGCCGCATTATGGCGAGCGTTGGGGACGCTACTGGCTTGATGTCGCGGGCTACTCCGATTCAGAAGGGGGGGTATCGGCAGATCCGATACGTGAAGTAGCGTGGAAATATCGCGACTACGTCGTGCGAGCATTCAATAAAGACAAGCCTTACGATCGATTTCTATTGGAGCAAATGGCAGGCGATGAATTGCTCGATTATGAGAATGCGAGTGTCGTCACCGAGCCGATGGTCGAGAATCTGGTGGCGACCGGATTTTTGCGAATGGGGATCGATCAGACGGGTTCGCGAACAATGAATTACGTCCCCGAACGGCTTGGTGTCATCGGCGATGCCATCGCCGTAGTCGGTTCGGGAGTCATGGGGCTGACGTTGGAGTGCGCGAAATGCCATTCGCATAAATATGACGCGATCCCACATCGCGACTACTACCGATTCAAAGCGATTTTTCAAGGCGCATTGGATGAGCACGATTGGTTGAGTTTCAAGAATCGTGTATTGAGTATTGACACGCCCGAACGTCGCCAACGCGTCGCCGAAGTGAACCCGCCGTTGGCTGCTGCGATGAAGCGACTAGAAGTTCAACTGCGCAAATCGATCGTAACACTTCAACTAGAGACGCTTCGCCAACACTATCCCTTGCAAACTGAATCGCAACATCAGGAAACGGTGGCCGCCTTAAAAATCGCTGACAATAACCGCTCGTTGCAGCAGCGAATCCTCGTCGAAAAGCTGCAGCGGGCTGAATTGATTCCCGATTCCGAACAACAGTCGTCGGTTGCCATCGCTCGAGAAGAAGTCCAATCGCTCGAACGGGAGTTTGCGGCGATCCGCCGTAAAATGGAACCGTCTCTTTCGATTCGAGCGCTGTGGGATCGAGGCGATCCGTCGCCTACGTACTTGCTTCGTCGTGGCGAACACGATCGGGCTGGTCCCTTGGTCGGACCTGGAGTTCCGTCGGTCCTGACCGATGGCCAAACACCTTTTGAATTCGAACCACCGTTCCCCCATGGAACCGCTAAGACCGGTCGACGGCTAGCCTTCGCTCGTTGGTTGACGCAAGCCAACCATCCGCTCACCTCACGAGTCATGGTGAATCGCGTCTGGTATCATCATTTCGGAAGTGGACTAGTCCGCTCGATCGAAAATTTTGGCGTGAAAGGCGAACTGCCATCGCATCCTGAACTTCTAGATTGGTTGGCGGTTCAGTTTCTTCAGCACAACTGGAGTGTTAAAGAACTTCATCGGGTCGTGATGAATTCGCAGACCTACCGGCAATCCAGCCAGATTACGCCGGAAGTCGTTGAGCATGATCCGCAAAATATACTTTGGTCTCGGATGCCACTTCGACGAATGGACGCCGAATCGCTATACGATTCGTTGTTGCAGGTTTCTGGCGGACTTGACGATCGTTTCTTTGGTCCGCCAGACTCCGTCACAGTGGACCGCGACGGAATGGTCAGCGTAGATCCGACGACGAAGGAAAAATGGCGCCGTAGTATTTACGCTCAATACCGTCGCACGGAGACTCCAACGATGATGGATACATTTGACTATCCCGAGATGGGGCCAAACTGCGTTGTTCGGAGCGTATCGATCGTTTCTCCGCAATCCCTGATGATGATGAACAATGATCACGTTTATAATTTGGCTAGGCTATTAGCCAAACGAGTGGAGGCGATTTCGAGCAAAGCTGCTTCGAATCCATCAAGTGACGATAAATTGGCATCGCAAGTGGAACTTGTATACGAGCTAACGTTGAGCAGACAGCCAAGCGACAAGGAACGCCAGACCTCGATCGCGTCCCTGAGAGAATTGTACCGGCTTTGTGAGGGAGAGCACCAAGCACCGCTGGTAACGTTTTGTCACACAGTTTTGAATTCAGCTTCTTTTATGTATATCGATTGAAAGCCATCGCGAATGCCGTGGCGCAAGCTTCCAGCTTGCGTACCATATTTCTTCCAACTTGCGTACTTCATTTTCGAGCATGCGTACTTCATTTTTCCGAGTCGAGTAGATTGATGCGAAACGATTTTCCAAGCCATCCCACACGCCGCGATTTTTTCGGTCGAACGAGCGATGGGCTGTTGGGAGCTGCGTTGACACACTTGTTGTGCCATGATTTCTTTGGCAGCACCGCTGCGCTCGCAACCGAATCTGTCGAACCACGCCAAATCTTGTCGACCTCATTCAATCTTAAGCCCAAGCGACCTCATCATACGCCGACGGCGACATCCGTCATTCAACTATTCATGAATGGCGGGCCGAGCCAGATGGACTTATTTGACCCCAAGCCCGAGCTCAACAAAATGGATGGTAAACCCTTTCCAGGCAACGTGGAAGAGCTTGGCAACCAGGAAACGTCTGATATCGGTGTGTTGATGGGCGGACAATATAAAATGGCCCAGCATGGTGAATCTGGGATGTGGATGGCCGATGTCCTTCCACACACATCGCAACTTACCGATGATATCTGTCTAATCAATTCAATGTGGACAGACCACCCGAATCACGATAACGCGCTCTATAAAATCCATAGCGGTCGGCTTTTCATGGGCTACCCGACGCTAGGCGCATGGGCAGTCTACGGACTGGGCAGTGAGAACCAAAACCTGCCAGCCTATGTTGTGCTCAATGACCCGCTGGGCCTGCCGAAAAACGGTACTCGAAATTGGACATCTGGGTTTCTGTCACCGACATTTCAAGGTACTCGGTTTCGACCTACCGGTTCTCCCATATTGAATCTTAAACCACGCTATGAGCAGCCGACGTCGGTAACCGAGTCCGCTCGCGAATTACTAAATCGACTCGATGAGATCCATCGCACCGATCGTCCGCATCATCCTGAACTGGATGCCCGAATCGAGTCCTATAGTCTGGCCGCGAGAATGCAATTGACTGCTAACGAAGTTCTTGACCTTTCGCGAGAAAGCCAACATACCCACTCGATGTACGGAATTGGTGACGAGCTGACCGATTCCTATGGTCGTCGTTGTTTGTTGGCAAGACGGCTTGTGGAAAGCGGCGTTCGCTTCGTGCAAATGTTTTTAGAGGAACAACCTTGGGATAGTCACGCTGATTTAGCTGCCAATCATCGCGGTGTCAGTGAGCGAACGGACAAGCCGGTAGCCGGTCTGCTTCGGGATCTCAAGCAGCGCGGCTTGCTCGATTCTACGCTTGTTATCTGGGGTGGCGAGTTCGGAAGGACGCCCACAACGCAAAAATCCGACAACGGATTCTCCGGCCGCGATCATAACATGCAGGCGTTCACTTCTTGGATGGCAGGTGGCGGCGTTCGCGGCGGTATGACTTATGGTGTAACAGATGACTTTGGACACCAAGTGATTGAAAAACCGGTCAGCGTTCACGATTTCCATGCCACGATTCTGCATACGCTTGGACTGCATCACCAGAAACTCTTTTATAACCGAGCTGGTCTTGAGGAACGCTTAACGGGATTCGAACCGCCTCGAGTCGTCACTGATATTTTAAGGACTGCCATGCGATGATCCCCCGACGTAAATTCTTGCATCTCACAGCTTCTACCGGAGCGGCCTCCGTTATTGCTGGGAAAAACTTGTGCGCAGAAGAACCAGCGATTCGTCGATTGTCAGACGGCGAATGCGATCCTGGCCATGGTTCGGTCGAGCTCCAAATCATAGATACGAACGTCAGTCTATTTCACTGGCCTTTTCGCCGACTTCCACTCGCTGAAATCGACGCGTTGCGATCAAAACTTCGAGAGCTCAATATTGCCTCAGCGTGGACTGGTTCCTTTGAAGGACTATTGCATCGTGACATTGCCGGTGTCAATCAACGACTTGCCGAAGCATGTCGCTCTCATACGGAGCTGATTCCGATAGGTTCCTTGAATCCCATCCTGCCGGACTGGAAGAACGACCTGCGGATATGCGTTGAAGCTCATCGGATGACAGGCGTTCGCCTTTATCCGAACTATCATGGCTATTCATTGAACGATACGCGTTTTCGAGAGTTCTTGGATTCGGCTACGCAGTCCGGGCTGTTCGTGCAAATCGCCATTTCACTGGAAGATACCCGCACGCAACACCCGAGTTTCCAAGTTGCTGACGTCGATCCCGAACCGTTAGTCGAGCTCCTACCAAAAATTCCTAACGCTCGCATACAGCTTCTCAACTATCGCCCTAAGGCTCTGGTGCTCGAACGATTGGCTAAAATTTCTGGCTTGTCTTTTGATATCGCGAGAATCGAGGGGACGGATGGGGTTCCTTTGTTAGTGAAAAAGTGTTTGGCAGGCTCGGTCATGTTCGGCAGCCACGCTCCTTTTTTGATTCCCGAAGCTGCATTGATTCGCGTTCATGAGGCGAGTCTCACAGATGATGCAATGCTAAAAGCCATCCTCTGGGGAAATGCGCATCGTTTTGCGAGAAGGAATAACTCGTGAAACCTGACGCTATGCACCTCGGACTGCCATCGTCGGAGAAATTGAAGGAATATCGAATTTGGGATTCGTACTTCACTCCGTCGCTTTCGCATCCTGGAGCAGATGGCAGTAGCGGGCTGTTCGCCGACATCGAACGATCACTCCCGGCCATTCGCAAAGCGCGATTTGAAAAACTGTGCTACTTTGCACACGTCGGAATTGGCACGACAACGGATGCCGGCTACGAACAGAGGGTTCAAAAAAATCCGGATATCGTGTTGAAACCGTTAGAACGATGGCAAGATCTCCTGCTAGGGATGATCCAACTGAATCCGAACAACGTCCCCGCCTCTCTAGATGCGCTAAACCAATGGCTTCGAGATGGTCCAATGCTGGGAGTCTATTTTCCTGGAAGCGGGCCAGGTGCGCTGACCTGTACGCATCGGAATTTCCATCCTTTGGTCGAACGCATTGCGCAATTGAAAGGCATTGTTATGCAGCACACGTGGTTTAAGACCGGCGGTAAGCAAGGAGCGGGAGAATCGACGCCGCTAGAACTTGCCGAGTTAGCGTCCAAGTTTCCGGAGCAGAAGTTTCTGTGTGCGCATGCAGGCGGCGAATGGGAGAACGGTATTCGAGCCGTTCGCGATTCACCAAACATATTCGTCGAGACTTCAGGTTTTGATTCGACCGCCGGTTTTTTAGAGATGGCCGTAAGAGAACTCGGGGCAGAACGCATCGTTTTTGGCAGCCACCTACCGACTCGTTCCTTGGGGACCGAACTGGCGAAAATTACGACCGCCGCAATTTCAGACGAAGATCGCAAGAAGATACTTGGCGAAAATTACCGCAAGCTCATAAAAGTTGCAATGTGAATTCAGCAATCAGGCTATTCTGGAGTTGTTACGCTACAAGCAAAATCAAGCCTGGCTACCAGCTTGCCATGCGCTGTTATTTTTCCGGTCATGAAGTAGGCTGTCGATACGATTTCGTTGAGCGTCACTTCGATTTGAATTGTATCTCCCGGCCGAACCATGCGTTTGAATTTTACTCCGTCCATTCGGGTCGCGATGGGAATCGCGTTTTCTTTCGGCGTAAACTGACTCAATAGAATTGCGCCGCTTTGAAGGCAGCATTCACACAGGATTACGCCAGGCACAAGCGGAAAGCCTGGAAAGTGTCCTTGAACAAAGAAATCAGTATCGGAAAACGTTTTACGGCAAATGATCTGCTTCTCGCTTTGCTCGACGATTTCGTCTACCAAAAGCATCGGCGAGCGATGCGGGATCGCAGCTTCGATCGACTTTGATTGGGAAGAGGCACTACCGGACATATTCTAGAATCCTTCGAGGGCTACTTTGAAGTGGAATCGCACAGGAAAAAGCACAAAATCGACCGTGCTTATACGCACAGTGAATCGGATTGCGGAGAATACTATGGATTGTGAATGAATGTAGCGACTCTACCAGTTTTTCAGGCTAATCGCGACATAAAAAACGGTCGCAACGATTGTAGGGCCACACAACCTGCCCATCTATGCATATTGAATCGCTAAACTCGGACTTTTTGCGTGGTGAAGTGACGCCTCCGACCTTCTGCAAGGTTCTCTAAACCGCCTTCATATTAATTTCGTGGTAACTTTTCATATCGACATGAGAAAAAGGGGCTTAAGAATTATTTTTTGATGACGTGTAATATGCGCCTAATAGACAACTCACGAATCGTCTCGATCGACCGAGAAAAATTGCTCGAACGCTGTTTGGGGATTGGCTCGTTCGCCGATAAACTAGCACACGCCTTTATATCGACCTTGCCGATCGAAAGAAAGGCTTTGCGAGAAGCTGTCGCGTCGAACGATTTAACGCAAGTCGCAAAGCAGGCACACCGAATGAGAGGCTCCGCGTCGAATCTTTGTGCAGTCGAACTTTCCACAGCCGCTGAAGCCGTCGAATCGGCTGCGCGAAGCGAATGTGAAGACAATGTTTTGAGACTTTTCAACGACGTTGAATCGGCGATCGATCGGCTCCTCACTGAATTCGAGAACAGTGACTCAACGCCATGAATCTCGCATCCCATACCACTAATGCTGGCGAACAGCACAAGATTTTAATCGTCGATGACGATCCGTTAGCACTTGAACTGCTCGAGTTTACGTTGACTCGATTTGGTTACACCGTTCAGACGGCCTCCGACGGGCAATCTGCTTTAGATCGTATTCGCTGGTTCTCGCCGCGTTTTATCATTTCAGATGTCGAAATGCCTGGCATGTCCGGAATCGAGCTTTGTAAAGCTGTTCGACGACGTCCATCCACACAATATATTTATTTTATCCTACTGACGAGCAATTCAGATCCTGAAAGCGTCGTCGAAGGGCTTGATGCCGGAGCCGACGACTATCTATCCAAGCCGTTTCGACACGAAGAGCTTCGATTGCGATTAGAGGGTGGCAAGAGATTGGTCATGCTAGAAGGTCGAGACATGATGATTTTCTCGCTGGCGAAACTTGCGGAAAGTCGCGATCAAGATACCGGCAAGCATTTGGAACGAATGCGAGAGTATTCACGAGCGATCGCTACCGAATTAATGCAATGGGGAAAGTATGAAAAGACCATCGACGCTCAGTATGTCGAATTGCTTTATTTGACCAGTCCCTTGCATGATATTGGAAAGGTCGGAATCCCGGATGCCGTCTTGCTAAAACCCGGTAAGCTGACGCCCGAAGAATTCGAAATCATGAAGCGACATACGATCATCGGCGGCGAAACACTCATGGCTTCTTCCCAGGTGCACCCCGAAGCAAGTTTTTTGACGATGGCGTTGGATATTGCCCTGAAGCATCATGAGAAATGGGACGGATCGGGGTATCCCTTCGGCTTGAAGCACGAAGAGATCCCCTTATGTGCGCGTATCGTCGCATTAGCTGATGTCTACGATGCCTTGACAACAAAGCGAGTCTACAAGCCAGCGTTCTCACACGACGTAGCTTGCGATATCATTCGCCAATCCTCGGGGCAACATTTCGATCCAGAAATAGTAACCGCTTTCTTTAACATCGAACAACAAATTCAGGATATTCAAGCTGAACTCGATGACGTGCAAGGCAACGTTGCAATCGTCGAGTTTAGTACGCCTCCGGTGGCTATTCCCACATCTCCCCTGGCTTGCTAAAGCGTGTATTAATACATTGCATGGCTCGAAGCAAACGAACATTCCCACACATAGCCAAGTCCTCTATTCTTGCCGATTCCTCAGAGTCGCATCTGCGTCTCGATTAGTTGACTACGCCAGGATACGTACCGGAGTCAGAGGGTAGCCGTTGCACCCTTTGGGGCAAGGCTGTTGGCGTTTCAGCCTGCTAGCTACGTCGAAATCGCACCAACATGTTGCTCAATCAGTGCTTCCACTTCCTTCGACATTATCTCCCATGTTGGCTCGTAAAAAGTCAACATTCGTGACTTGGCATACTCAGAGCCGTACTTCAAAATCCAATCCATGTATGCCTTTCGCTCGTGATGCCAATAGTACTTATGACGCTCTGCATTAGGTTCACCAATCAAACTCGGGATGTTGTGCAGCATTTTCATTTCAGCCTTGATCCATTCAGCCGTTCCCGACTGAATTGCATCTCGTAAAACGATGAAGCCAACGTTTAGCAGCATTTTGTAACCGTCATCCAAATCGCTCATCTTAACCTCCACTTTGGGGAACACATATGCAGGCAAGAGTTCGGCTCTGAGCGCATTCTCCCACCGCGTCATGCCTTCTTGGACTCGGAACAATCCACCACCAATATCTTCAACAATGATTGGGGTGTACTTATTCCAATCAAATGGTCCATGTGCTTCGAGTTTGATAGGGTCGGCAAAGTCTGTTGCGAGTGATGGTCGTAGTTTGGAAACGGTATCGGTTTCAAATTTCGAACCCGCTCCGATTTGATGTACGATCGCACCGTTCAAGCCATACGTTACTGTAGTGCTGAGACTGGTTATCGAATTGCGATGGTTGTTGTAGGTTCCAGTTCCCGAGACGGCGACACCGTTATTTTCATTTTATAGTTCCCCGAACCTTGACGTGCATAGTCTACTAATTGGTACGTTAACTCGCCAATAATCGCACTACCTGAAGTCGAACCGGAACCCGATGTTACTCGGCTGGTGCTAGCCGTCGATTTATGTTCGTCGATGGTGTGGGTTGTCGAGCTGCCGCTAAACGACGTATACGGTTCAAATGCATTGCTCCACGGATTCGAAGTCGAAATCTCGTTGCGGGTGTAGACTAAGAACTCGCTACTGTTCGAAGTACCATCGAGCTGCCATCGAGCTGCCATCGGCCATTGGTATCGATCGACGAGCCGAGTGAAAAGCCGACTTCGAATTTCGTCGTTCCATTTTCGAGTATCGACCCGGTTAGCGAATGACCATCGGTAAAGGCTCCAACGCCCGATCGATCGTAAGACGACTTGACCGTCATCGAGACGCTCAGCGAACCGGTATGCGAATTAAAATTAGTTGGCGTCACTCCGTCATCCATCGATTCATCCTCTGAATCGCTATCGTCTTGCGAATCGTCATTCTGCGAATCATCATCTTGTTGGTCATCGCCACTGCCGTCATCAGACGAATCCGTTCCATCGTTATCGGAGTCGTCATCGTCCCCAGTATCGGGTGGATCGATTTCTAATGCAACTGGAGTTAAAATCCGAGTCGATTTCTTTTCGATCGACTCGATCAAAAAATTCGAGAGCGTCGATTCAGCGACGAGTCCCGCGATGATGCCTCCATCGAGTTCATCATTATAGGAACCCAAACCTGACGACGAATCGCGGTTGTCGATCGACATGCTTTCTAAGGTTTTACGATCTTCCGTCCAAGTATTGGCTATCGGATCAAGGCTACGATCCAATTTGCTCTGGGATACTTGGGTATAGAGATGGGAAACCGTACCGGTCCCAAATACGGTTTCGCGGTCGGACGTACGCTGATAGCTGCCGGTTCCGTTTGCGTTATAACGGAAAACATAGTCGGAAGACTGGTGGAGCGTATCGATTTCTTTCTTCCAATCCAGTTCGCTCCCCTCGGATGGTAGGTCGCTTTGCGTCGCAAATTTCCACTTTTGCGACGTAGCGTTGGTATCGTCGATCCGGTTGTTAACAGCGATGGTTGCGATAACATTGGCCGGACCGGCGGACATTTGTTCGGTTCCACCAAGATTGACGGTCACATTCGACGTAGCTGTCGAATTATTATCTCGATCACCTGAATTTTGCCACTTCTTCGAGGCGGCTTGGTAGTCGTTTTCGGTTGTTTCGGTCAGTATGCTCTTTCCTAATGATAGAATAGAAAGAGTGCCGGTCAGATTGTCTTGGGTTAATGGTCCTGGCGCAGAAAAAGTGTTCTCGCCATCAATCTTGACATTGGAATTTCGATGGCCAATCGTTTGTTTCCATTGCTCGCCAATAAGTTCGCGTGCATTGTTGCCACCGGCATTAAAGTGGCTTTTAACCGTTTCCGTCATCACGCCGGTCAAATTGTCGGCTTGGTACTTCGAGTTGGCGAACCGTTCGAAGGCAACGATATTACTGAAATTGTCATTTTGGTTGCCGATTGTCGTCCAGATCATTTCTGGAGCTGGCGCGGTATCGTCAGCATTTTTGGTTTGCGTTGTGGACGTCGCAACAGGAGTCGATCCGTTGCTGACGATGTTGGCGTGGGCATTAACGCTAAAGGTTCCCGATTCCGTGGCAGTTCCGCTCCAAATCTGTCTCGATGAGGAACCAGCACCAGCACCAGCACCGGCATCCCCATCCGACGAATCGTCGTCGTTCTCGTCGGAATTGTCATTGGAATCCGAGTCGTCGGAAGTTAAATCGTCATCGGAATCCGAATCATCATCGGACGTATCGCGATTCGAATCGATTACCCCATTTCCGGAGAAACCGGAGGCATAGTTGAAATCGATATCGGTCGTAACGTTTCCCGTTGGATCGGACCATTCGGTTTTGTCGTTAGCAGTCGCGAGCAAAACCATTGAAATCGTCGTTACGGAAAGCGTGTTTTCCGTCGTAGTGGAATTGGCAGTTCCCGAGAATTCAGTATCGCCCTCGATCCGAGTATAGCTGCCATTTGCTCTTTTTGAAGCATCGGAATCGTCGACGTGAATAAAGTGAAAATTACCGGTCGGCGTGCCAATAGCGTTGCTTTCCAATTCGGAAACAATCGACTAGTTCGTAGTATCCGAAACGAGGGTATATGAAGTCTGTACGCCATCAAGTTCGATGCCGATCACCGGGATTGTTTCAGCATCGCTACCCGAAACGGATTCTTCTCTCATTTCGAGCGTATCGCCAGCGATGGAAAAATGAAAAACATTAAGCTCTTCCGCAGATTCTGTGGGTCAAAATTGACTATTTATCGTTACGAATAGAAAACCGAAGTTTCAACGGACGCCCGTTTCGCATTGGATTTTTGAGGCATCACTCCGATGTCCAAAGTTGAAGAAAAACAACCCACCAGACGATCAGTCCGGCGGGTTGCCGAGCGCCTTTGGCGCATCGGAGCCATCCCTTGTAAATCCATCCGCCAAACTC
>Ga0163150_10000303_pt1 | contig 92774 bp, 77 predicted proteins | sample OliLakLV19P2IB_FD_148628 | JGI IMG/M metagenome (GOLD analysis project Ga0163150, IMG submission 148628) | Freshwater microbial mat bacterial communities from Lake Vanda, McMurdo Dry Valleys, Antarctica - Oligotrophic Lake LV.19.P2.IB | ecosystem: Environmental > Aquatic > Freshwater > Lake >...
TCACCGCCATACCGCACAAAGTAGATCCTGCCTCTGGCGGCACGCTGCTCAACAGTGCTTATGGCGATGGCGTGATGATCACCCGCCACGAGGGCAAAGGCAACGGACTAAACATTATGGACCTCACCCCCCAGAGCGAAGCCGATTTGCTGGCCAACGTTTACACTGAAAACCTGGAATACATGCCCGGCCGCGGCCCGGTAGATATTAAAGTGGTTGATCCACTTCTTGTACCCTCAGCCGATTTCAAATTGTTATTGGGGGAAGATGGCACCGACCTTGAAAGCGACTCATTGGACTGGACACTTTACAACCTGACCGATGGCACCCAGTTCACACCTTATCATGCCTTCCACATAGAGACCGAAGACATAATACTGGGAACAGGACTAGCCATAACCTGGGGCCAATATGAATACCTCAACGATGACCCAACGATTAATGCCAGCCACTTCACCGATTTTCTGGAAGCCAGTATTGAGTTTGCCGACCCCTCCAAACCGTGGCTCTTTGGCATCCCCGATATTGATGGCTTCTCCGAACTCAACTGGATACGTGCAGGCACAGTGGAATCCACGGCAGGCGCCCCGGCTGAAGAAACTATCTTCAATGATTACACCCAACCCGGCCCCTCCGGTGATTTGTGGATGGACCGCAACGAAGTGTATGAAAAAGTACTGGGTGGCGCCTGGTCGCCCTACGCACTGGTTGCCTATACCGATGATATCACCATCTCCACAACGGGCGAACTGGCCACTATACCCAACGCGGCACCCACGGTGAAAGCCATTTCGGGCGACCTCTCAGCCACTACCAACTCTGATTATCTCTCCGGCATCAAGGGATTGAACAACGTGGATGTAGTGTTTACTTCGGACAAAAACAAATGGACGCGCTGCCCGGTATTCGAAATGCAGGGCATACCGGAACTTACCGAAAACGGGGAGAGTGAAAAGATGAAACTGCGCCAGCGTCCATCGGTGGACAAAAACGGGAACCCCGATAATACTGGCACCACCGGCATGAGCTGGTTCCCCGGCTACACCATTGATGTGGGCACAGGCGAGAGGTTGAACATGGCCTTTGGCGAAGACTCCTGGATGGTGGGCGAAAACGGAAGAGACATGATTTGGAACCCCTCATCCCGGCTCTTTACTGACATTGGCGGGCAAGCACTTTTTGGCGGGCAACACTGGATTTATGTTTTTAAGAATAACCGGGCCGAAGAGGAAGGCGATGAGACTTTTGTTCCCGCCTACGACCAGGGACAGTTTATTTACCAGACCCTGAGCGATCCCGGACTGGGAACGGGTGCCTGGAAAAAGGTGATGAAAGCCTGCACCTGGGTAGGCTCATCGTTGCTCAATTCCAATTTTGAAATGCTTTCGGCAGAAGATGGACTGATACCCTCCGATGCGAGAATAAGATTGCGTGTGGCCAAGAAGTACGATAAATTTTCGCCTATCGGAGATTTGATTGACGATGAAACCAATGCGGAAAATCACTGGAACCCGTACTACACCTTCTCTACTAAAAATCTGGCAGCCAGCATCAACAATAGTGAAACACTCACCACGGCACTCGAGCTGATAAACGTGGTGCCTAATCCGTACTATGCATTCAGCGAATACGAGAGCAACAAGCTGGACAACCGTGTAAAAATCACCAACCTTCCGGAAGAATGTGTGGTCACTATTTACAACATCAGTGGCACCCTTATCCGCCAATACAAAAAGGCCGACCCCCTTACCTCGCTGGACTGGGATTTAAAAAACTCGAAGAATATCCCCATTGCATCGGGCGTGTATATTATCCATGTAGAAGTGCCTGGCATTGGAGAAAAAACCCTGAAATGGTTCGGGGTGATCAGGCCTACAGATTTGGATAATTTCTAACGAGAAGACGGAGGACAGGTGACAGATGACGATGACCGAAGACAGAAGACAATCACCTGCCTTCGGTCATCGTCATCGGTCATCCGTCATCAGCACATCTTATTTTTACCCCCCATGAACTTAAAGCAGAGAACGCTTGCAGGACCTGTCACCCTCAGTGGTGTGGGTCTTCATACCGGTGCGAACGTCCATCTTACCATTCAACCTGCGCCTGACAATCACGGCTATAAATTCCAGCGCATGGATGTAGCCGGACACCCGGTTATTCGTGCTGATGTGGATCTAGTGATGGACACCCAGAGAGGAACAACTCTTAAGGAGAATGGTGCAATGGTTCACACTACCGAACATGTGCTTGCCGCATTGTACGGCTGTAAAGTGGACAATGCATTGTTGCAGCTTGATGGTCCGGAAGTGCCTATAATGGATGGCAGTGCATGGCCATTTGTTGAAGCCATTGAAAGCGTGGGCTATGAGGAACAGAATGCGGAAAGAATTTACCTTGTCCTTACTGAAAACCTCACTTATGAAGCGCCCGACAAGAAAATTGAGATGCTTGCAGTGCCTACTGAAGGTGGCGAGTTTCGTGTAACAGTAATGGTGGATTACAACTCTCCGCTATTGGGTACGCAACACGCGCACATGTACCAGCTCAATGATTTTGTAAACGAAATTTCAAAGTGCAGGACGTTTGTTTTTCTGCGCGAACTGGAAGCGCTCGCAAAAGCGGGATTGATAAAAGGTGGTTCACTTGAAAACGCAATTGTTCTTGTTGAGCGTGCCTATTCGCAGGAAGAGATAAAAGCAATTCTCAAAATGCTCGGCAAAGAAGAGTTGGAAGTGAAAGTGGAGGGACTAGGTGTTTTGAACACAGTAAAACTCCAGTTCGACAACGAGCCTGCACGTCACAAATTGCTGGATATTGTGGGCGATCTTGCCTTGGTCGGAAGATTTATTCGTGGTCACATTTTGGCAGCTTGCCCTGGCCACTACGGCAACGTGGAGTTCGCAAAAATTCTGAAGAACCTCATTAAGGAAGAGAAGGAAAGTCCGCCAAGAATTGACATCAATCAAAAACCTCTTTTCGACATCAACGACATCACTCGAATGCTGCCCCATCGTTATCCGTTTTTAATGGTGGACAAAATTCTTTCCATGGACAAAGAAGGAATAACAGGGGTGAAGAATGTGACAATGAACGAACCTTATTTCCAGGGACATTTTCCAGGAAATCCGGTGATGCCAGGAGTGATGCAGGTGGAAGCCATGGCACAGGTGGGTGGAATTTTTGCCCTTTCGCAAGTTCCCGATCCGGAAAATTATTCCACTTACTTCATGAAAATTGACGGAGTAAAATTCAAGCAAAAAGTTTTACCGGGCGACACTATCATCTTTAGGTTGAAACTTGAATCTCCTATTCGCAGAGGCCTGGTAAATATGCGCGGTGTTGCCTACGTAAATGGAAAAGTAGCCTGCGAAGCTGTGATGCTTGCACAAGTGGTGCGCGATCGTGTGTCAAAAGAAACCCGGCAAACCGAAATTGTATGAGCACTCTCCGCCAAATTGATCCCAAAGCCCGCATAGCAGAAAAAGTAGAGATTGGTCCGTTCACCACTATTTATGGAAATGTGGAAATAGGGGAAGGAACCTGGATTGGTCCAAACGTAACGATTATGGATGGCGCCCGCATAGGTCGCAACTGCAAAATTTTTCCGGGTGCCGTTATCAGTGCTATTCCGCAGGATTTAAAATTTGAGGGTGAAGAAACTACCACTGAAATAGGTGACAACACCACCATCCGCGAATGCTGCACTTTGAACCGTGGAACGAAAGATCGTTTGAAAACTAAAGTGGGACAAAATTGTTTGCTGATGGCCTATGTTCACCTTGCTCACGATGTGTCAGTAGGCGACAACTGCATCCTGGCAAATAGTGCAAACATTGCAGGACATGTGGTGATAGAAGATTGGGTGGTGGTGGAAGGCGTGGTGGCCATGCAACAATTCATTCGGGTGGGGCAGCATTCTTTCGTTGGTGGCGGCTCAATGGTACGCAAAAATGTTCCGCCTTACGTAAAAGCCGCGCGCGAACCATTAAGCTATGCAGGTGTAAACACAGTAGGATTGCGAAGAAGAGGATTTGCCAACGAAACCATTGCTCACATTGAAGATGTGTATCGCATGATTTACATTCACAATTCCAACACGAGCAGGGCACTACACGCAGCGGAACTTGAACTGCCCAACACTGAAGAGAAAGAAATTATTCTTGACTTCATACGCAAGAGTGATAAGGGAATAATTCGTGGACCATTGGGGGCCGATTGAAATTGCAAGCCGTGAACAGTTCCATTCAGAATATCGGTAAACGTTTCAACCGGGAATGGATTTTTCGCAACGTGAATCTTGAATTCGCTATCGAAGATTCTGTCGCCATTCTGGGCGGCAATGGTTCGGGAAAATCCACACTTCTTCAAATTATTTCTGGTTATCTCACACCATCGGAAGGAATTGTGTTATGGCGATTGGATGGAAATGAAATTGCAGTTGAAAATATTCACAGGCATGTTTCTATCTGTGCACCTTATATGCAGGTTTACGAGGATCTTACACTGAAAGAAAATGTGGAGTTCTTCTGCAAGTTCAAAAAAATCCGCGGTGCATTGAGTGCTGAATTATTTGCTTCACGAATAGAACTTGAAAAACAATTGGACAAACCGCTGAAAAATTTTTCGAGCGGGATGAGGCAGAGAGTAAAACTTGGCCTCGCTATTCTTGCTCAATCCGACTTGCTTCTTCTTGACGAACCCACTTCGCATCTTGATTCCGATGCTGTAAAGTGGTTTCAGAAACTGCTGGAAGAAAACGCAGGGGATAGGATTGTTTTCATTGCATCCAATTCCAACATTAATGAAATGGGAAGTTGCAATTCGCGAATTGAGATTCAAAATTTCAAGACATGATAGGTTTTATGTCTATAGTCTCTAACGCTTAAATACCGGCACCGTGCTACACGGTTCGCCAAACATGATGCTCTTCGCAACGGGCTGCAGTTTGTTCACCAGCTCTACATAAGCAGACACAGGAACCGGCTTGTCGGCACATCCTTTTATCACAAGCCGCTTATCGCGAAAGTCTTCTATATTGATTTTCGATATAAGTTCGGTGAAAAGCGTTTGTTCCAATGTTTCAACATTACCGAACACAACGCGTTTCGCAATGCCTTCGAGTTTTGAAGCAACAAGCATATAAGCCCAATGCGGAATGATGGCATCCACAGAACAAGTGACTGCAACGAATTTGTTTGAGTAAACACTCCAGTCGTTTGTCTTTAACCACTCACGAAAATCCTTTTCTCGCAAGGCAAGTCCTTGCCAAAGCTGGTTTTTGATGTCAAGCAAAACACGCTCACCTTCGGGATACATTTCCTCCATATCCAACGAAATGAGTCCGCTTGATGCTACCTTATTTAAAATTTCTGACATGGCTCAAAGGTATTTTAAATGAATTGACCACTTCCAATTTCCTCCAGAATTCAAGTCTAGCCTTGTTCTAAAATTCACAATTATGTTACACTTGATTCAACATCATTTCACAAAGCAATCAGCAGCTATGATCATTCGTTTGTCGGTTGTCTTTGCTTGTTTACTTGCAGTTTCCCCCACGGCACTATCACAAAACAGCAATGACGTTTTGCTGAAGGAAAGCTGGATGGACGCAATGCTTTTGCGCGATACGATTGCGCGGGGCGATACCGTCAAAACAAAAAAGTATCAGCCAAAAATTTCAGGCGTCATCACCTGCCACTACCTGAACGAGATCAATACCAATGGCGATTCCATTCGCGACCCGGATGGCTTCAGGATATTCAGGGCAAGATTAAATGCCAAGGGCAAAATCAATCCATTCATTTCTTACGAACTAATGATTGACCCTCGGTCGCCCGAACATGGAGGATTGCTCCGCGATGCGTTTATTGAAATTCAATTCCTCTCCAACCAAAAGTTGCGCATAGGAAAACAGAAAACGCAATTCGGTTGGGAAAACAGGAAATCCGTTACCGAGCTTTACACCGTGAACAGAGCCGAATACTCTGACTTTGTTGCACGGGGAGAGAACTTGCGCGACATTGGCATCGGCCTCATTGGGCAAGTGCCTTTGAATAAAAGTCTCAGGATAGAAAATGCTTTCACCTTCACTAACGGCACGCGCCATGATGTTACAGGTCCTTATGACTTCAATACGAAAAAAGCATTGTGGGGTCGTGTAGGACTGCGCTACCTGAAGGATGATTTAGAAATGAGGATAGGAGGTTCATTCGGGTATGGGGGTCTTCGTTACCTGGGTGATACAATCGAAACTCCAACCGATGATGTTTATGCTGATTTCAATCGAATGGGTGCCGATGTGCAGATGGATCACCGTTATTTTTTTATGGCTGCCGAGTATGGCATGGGAACCGATATGGCGGGTGATACGTTATACGGAGAGCCTGTGGGATACAGCGCACAACTTGCTATAAAAGCAGCACGGAATGCGGGGCCTTTGGTTCGATATGATGCTGGCGATGATGAATACAAAAGACTCACCATCGGTTTGTTTTATGGATTGCCCAAAGACAATCTGCAGGTACTGATCAATTACGAATTCAGAAAACAAATTATGGATATACCTGAAGGTCATGATGACCGACTCTACATTCAACTTCAAGTTTCGTTTTAGTTATTTGCCCCTTCAACATGCAGCCAATTTAGATTTACTATTATGAAAGTACTGCTTATAGAAGATGAAAAAATGCTGGGAGACTCCATAATGCTTTTCCTGAAACAGGAAGGATATGTGTGCGAGTGGGTAAATAATTTCAACGCAGGTGACGAAAAAATTTCGATGTATTCGTATGACTGTGCATTGGTGGACATAGGCCTTCCCGGTGGCAGCGGACTGGACCTTGTGCAGTCACTGAAACGGCTGCAACCCAAAGCGGGAATTATTATCATTTCAGCAAAAAATTCGTTGGATGACAAAGTAAGTGGATTGGATTTGGGCGCTGATGATTATCTCACGAAACCCTTTCACCTGAGCGAACTCAACTCACGCATCAAATCACTTTTGCGTAGAAGAAATTTTGAAGGAAGCCATGAAATTGTGGTGGGCGATATGAAAATTATTCCCGAGAGTTTCGAGGTGCAAGTGAATGGCAGGCATGTCATGCTCACAAAAAAAGAATATGGGTTGTTATTGTATTTCGTTTCCAATAAAAACCGTGTGCTAACTAAAGAAGCCATTGCCGAACACCTTTGGGGCGATGAAGCCGATGCGATGGACTCCTTCGATTTTGTCTATTCACACATTAAGAATCTGCGAAAGAAAATTATCAGTGCCGGTGGCCAAGATTTTATCGAATCCGTTTATGGTATGGGCTATAAATTCGTGAATGCATGAAACTGCTCACCCGCACCGGCATCTGGTACCTTGCACTTTCTCTTGCCTTGTTTGTGCTGGCTGGCTTTGTGTTTTTTCATGTCGTGCGGGCTGATATTGAAGAGGATTTTACTGAAAACCTCTATCTCGAAAAGGATCATGTTATTCAATTTGCAGAAGATTCACTGAAACTACCCCAAGTTCATTATGCCATTGGCGACCAGCTTGAGTTCAAGCATATCGGATATGATTTTGAAGAAGTGTTGAGCGACACTCTTCTTTACAATGCTGGAGAAGAAGAAAACCAATTATTCCGGAGACTCACATTTCCCCTTCGTTTGGGCAATGAAAAATATGCTGTAACCATTCTAAAAGCGTTGTATGAAACGGACGACCTGGCCGATAGCATTGTTTTTGCATTTGCCATTATAGCGCTTTGCACATTGCTAATGTTGTTCGTGCTCAACTGGTGGTTGTCCAAAAGGTTGTGGCAACCATTTTATTCCACACTGCAAAAACTTTCGCAGTTCGAGTTGCACAAAAATGAACATCATGACTTGCCATCGTCCAGCATCATCGAGTTCAACACACTCAATTCCGAGATCAACAAACTGACGGAAAAGGTATCACGCGATTATAGAAGTCTCAAAGAATTTTCGGAGAACGCATCCCACGAAATTCAAACTCCGCTTGCCATTGTTCGAGCAAAACTGGAATTGCTCATCAACCAGAACAACCTTTCGGAAGCGCAGCTGAAATTGGTTTCTGAATCATACGAAGCCATCAACCGATTGTCGAAACTCAATCAATCTCTACTTGTGCTTTCCAAAATTGACAACCGCCAGTTTTATGCGGACGATCGGATTGACTTCACACAGGTGGTAAGGGAAAAACTGGAGGATTTTTCAGAATTGATGCAGTTTCGCGGAATTCAGTTGAAAACTGATCTGAATCCTGTACAACTGAACATTCATCCTTACATGGCCGAGATACTCCTGTCCAACCTGATAGGTAATGCCATTAAACACAACCGGGAAAATGGGTGCGTGAGTGTACAACTTTCATCAAAAGAATTGGTGATTTCCAACATTGGTGATCCCTCCCACATTTCATCGGATGACATGTTCAGGCGCTTTGTAAAATCCGGTGCATCTGGCGATGGTTGTGGTCTGGGGCTGGCCATTGTGAAATCCATCTGCGATGCATGTCATATAGAAATTATTCATGACTACAGCGATGACACACATTCTTTTCGTCTGCAATTCTGAAACTCCAAATTTCCTACAACATCACATCATTGATTTGTCTCTTAAACTTAAAATAAGATACAATGAAAAAATCAACAATTCTTTTTACGGCATTTTCACTTCTTGCTTTATTCTCTTGCGACAAAGAAGAGGATGACAACCCACCTGTAGTAGAACCCACATTGCAATGTGTGGTAGATGAAAATTATCAGCCGATGATGGACCCGTCCAATTTTGTAACCGTTGTGACTGTTCCCAACACGTATTTCCCGCTTATTGCTGGAAGAACTCTTGTGCTTGAGGGTGTAAATAACGAAGGCTTGCAAGAACGTATTGAATGGGTGACTACAGGCGCAACAAAAATCATCATGGGCGTCACTTGTTTTGTAGTGAACGACAAAGTTTGGCTCGAAGGAGATTTGCGCGAGGATACTGATGACTGGTACGCGCAAGACCTAGCAGGAAACGTGTGGTACTTCGGTGAAGATGTGAAAGACTATGAAAACGGTGTGCTGACAAGTACGGCAGGCTCCTGGGAAGTAGGTGTTGACGGGGCATTGCCGGGAGTGAGAATGCCAGTCAATCCATTCCCCGGAAACATTTACCGGCAGGAATATTATGCGTGCGAAGCTGAGGACATGGCGCAGGATTTATCTTCTACTGCCACCATCATCACACCACTTGACACATACACCGCTTGTGCGCAGGTGGAAGAGTGGACTCCGCTGGAATTTGATGCGCCCCACGAACACAAATACTACGCACCCGGTGTGGGTTATGTACGCATCGAAAAACTTGGAACATCGGCATACATGGAATTGGTAGAAATTATCGAATAGTTTGTTCGCTACAAAGCCTAGATGGGTAAAAGAAGGTTCGTCCCCATGAACACTAGAAGGGACTTGAATCGGTGAGAATTTTTTGGTTATGAAACGAGGCGTTTGAAAAAACGCCTCGTTTTTTTTAGCCGTTGTTTTCCGGAGCTGTTTACCTTTCAAACCGATTAGGTATGATGTCAATTCCAAATCTTATTTATGAAATACAACTTCATTTTTTTCGCTTTGTTGTTTGGATTTTCGAGTACCCTGCAAGCGCAGGAAATTCAATACACTATGCCAGAAGAATCTGCATTGCACGAAGGCACCTGGTTGCAATGGCCACACAATCATCTTTACGGTCCGTGGTATCGGGATGACTTGAAAGAGACGTGGCTTCAAATGACCGAGGCACTTATTCAGGGAGAAAATCTTCACATCATTGCCTACGATGAAATTGAACTCGATTACATCACCGGCTTACTTGCTGATGAAGAGATTTCAACCACCAACATTGACTTTTACATCCATGAAACCAACGATTGCTGGATTCGCGATAACGGCCCCATTTTCGTTTTTGATGAGAGCGATCAACTGACAATTCTGAACTGGGGATTCAATGGCTGGGGTGGCGAATATCCTTACAACTTGTGCGATTTAATTCCCGCTGCAATTGCTTCAGAAATTGCTGTTCCACTAGTTGACTTGAGTGCAATGATTCTTGAAGGAGGCGCAGTGGAGGTGGATGGCAACGGAACTTTTATGGCAACAAAAAGTTCTATCATCAACGATGATCGTAATCCGGCATTGACACAAACCGACATTGAAAATTACCTCACTACTTATCTCGGCATTACCAATTTCTTGTGGCTCGAAGGAGTGGAAGGTCTCGATATTACTGACATGCACATTGATGGGTTCGCCAAGTTTCATGAAGGAAATACCATCATAACTATGGACAGCACTTCACTCGCCTATTGGGATGTGCCAGCCAGTGACATCACTACATTATTCAATGCAACAAATGCTGACGGTGTCAATTTTGAATTTGTTTTTCTTCCACTTACGCAAAACGATGTGGTGACAACCTGGGGCGACAATGTGCAGTTCAAAGGTTCTTACGTCAACTATTATATAGGCAATACGGTGGTGCTTGTTCCCACTTATGATGATCCGAACGATGAGGTCGCAATAGCAATGATTCAGGAAATATTTCCAACACGAACAGCAGTGGGTGTGGATTGCAGAAATCTTTTTTGGGGCGGTGGCATGGTGCATTGTGTCACCCAACAACAACCGTTCAGCGAAAGTTTTAATGCGATACTTGAATCAACGGATGAAGGATTTATGCTCATGCAGAATTTTCCGAATCCGTGCAGTCATACAACGAAGATCGCTTTTCATCTTTCCAAAACTTCGGACATCACCATTGATGTTGTTGATGCAATGGGCCAAGGTGTAGATTCACAATCAAGAAAAAATGTAACCGCAGGTGAACATGCCATTGAATTTGACTGTAGCAGATGGTCCTGCGGTGTTTACGCTTATTCGATTTCGGTTGGCAGTGGCAGGAGAATTCAAAAACAGATGACTGTTGTGAGATAACGAAACCCTCGTCAGCCTCAAGTTTGCAAAGCCGAAAGTGAATTCCTCAGATTTATCAGGCCGATTTAGAAATGCGGTTTTTTTTCTCCCCCACCATTTCCATACAAGCCTCCACCATTGCAGCAGTATCATAATGACACTCTGCATACAGTTCATCCTGCGAACCGTGTTCAACCAGTTTGTCGGGAATGCCGAGGCGTTTTACTTGAGATGTGTAACCATGGTCCATCATAAACTCAATTACAGCGCTTCCCATTCCGCCCATCAAACATCCATCCTCCACTGTTATCACAAATTTGAATTTCCCAAATACTTCATGTAGCAACAATTCATCAAGTGGTTTAACAAAACGCATATCGTAGAGTGCGGCTGAAATATTTTTTTCTTCCAGTTGTTCGCATGCTTTCAATGCATAGTTACCCATCGGGCCGATGGATAGAATTGCTACATCATCACCAATACGCACTTTTCTTCCGGTGCCTATTTTAATTAGTTGGAAAGGCGTTTTCCAATCTGTCATCACACCATTTCCTCTTGGATATCTAATGCTAAACGGACCATAATTTTCGTGTTGTGCCGTGTACATCAGGTTGCGCAACTCACTTTCATTCATGGGAGAAGACACAATCATGTTCGGAATACAACGCATATAGGCAAGGTCGTAGGCACCGTGATGTGTAGGCCCATCAGCACCCACCACACCGCCACGATCAAGACAAAAGATTACCTGTAGTTTCTGAATGGCCACATCGTGTATCACCTGATCGTAGGCGCGTTGCATAAAAGATGAATAGATGTTGCAAAATGGAATCAAACCCTGGGTGGCCATTCCCGCGCTGAAAGTCACTGCGTGTTGTTCCGCAATTCCCACATCGAAAGCTCTTGCTGGCATTGCTTCCATCATAAACTTCAGTGAACAACCCGAAGGCATTGCCGGTGTAACCCCCACAATCTTTTCATTCTTCTCAGCGAGTTCAATGATGGTGTGACCAAATACATCCTGGTATAGCGGGGGTTGTGGAGATTTAGGAATCACTTTTACTATCTCGCCCGTTTCCTTATTGAAAATTCCCGGTGCATGCCACTTTGTTGCGCTACCTTTTTCTGCAGGTTCATAACCCTTGCCCTTCATGGTTACACAGTGAAGAATTTTCGGACCTGGAATGTCTTTCAGGTCGCGAAGCACTTTTACCATGTAGTCTACATCATGCCCATCAATAGGACCGAAGTATCGCCATTTTAGTGATTCGAAGTAGTTGCTCTCCTTCACTAAAGAGCCTTTGAGTGAATCAGAAAGTTTATGCACGATGGCTTGAGCGCTTGCACCGAATTTGGAAAGTTTGCCAAGAAGATTCCACACTTCATCCTTCACTTTATTATAAGTATGAGAAGTGGTAATGTCGGTAAGGTATTCTTTGAGCGCACCCACGTTGGGGTCTATGCTCATGCAGTTGTCGTTGAGTATCACAAGGATATTCGCATCCGCTATGCCACCATGATTCAATGCTTCGAATGCAAGCCCGGCAGTCATTGCACCGTCACCAATCACTGCCACAATCTGGCGTTCTTTCTCCTTTTTCAGTTTGGTGGCAACCGCCATTCCGACTGCAGCACTTATTGAAGTGGATGAATGTCCAACACCGAATGTGTCATATTCACTTTCGCTGCGTTTGGGAAATCCACTGATGCCTTGATACTTGCGGTTGGTGTGAAAAATGTTTTTTCTGCCGGTGAGAATTTTATGTCCGTAGGCTTGATGACCCACATCCCACACCAATTGATCGTAAGGAGTGTTGAATACATAATGCAATGCAACTGTCATTTCCACCACGCCCAGGCTCGCCCCGAAGTGCCCGCCCTTTTCCGAAACGATATCAATAATGTATTGACGGAGTTCTTTGCAGAGTTCCGGAAGTTGTGCCTCCCTGACTTTCGATCGAAGGTCAGCCGGAGTTTCTATCTGGGCCAGCAAGGGGCCGGGGGTGAATTGGTTCATGGATTTACCACTGAGTCAATTTGGAAGACGATGTGAAGTGCACAAAGTTCGTAAGGACAAACAGCAACGCAATATGCTGAAAGAAATTTTGTGAATTGGAACCTTTTGAAAACATCAGGCATTGACCACTGCAAGAATGCTTTCAAAAATTTCGCGACCATCGGTGTTGTCCAACTCTAAATCGGATGCGCGTTCTGGATGAGGCATCATGCCGAAAACATTCTTTTCCTTGTTGCATATACCCGCTATGTTTTCTACCGAACCGTTCGGATTGCTTTCTTCTGTCACTTTGCCTTCTGCATTACAATAGCGGAACATCACCTGGTCGTTGTCGTCCATTTCCATAAGCACTTCATCGGGGGCGAAGAAATTTCCTTCACCATGGGCAATGGGAATTTTGTACGCTTTTTTGAAATCGAGATGGGCGGAGGGCAATGCAAGTTTTGATTCCGGTTTCAGGTAAACGTTTTTGCAGATAAATTTTCTCGTGGTGTTGTGCAGCAATGCTCCGGGTAGAAGTTTTGCTTCGCATAAAATCTGGAAGCCGTTGCAGATACCCATCAGGTATCCTCCGCGGTTGGCGTGTGCTGTCACTTCGTTCATGATGGGCGAGAAGCGGGCAATTGCGCCACTGCGCAAATAATCGCCATAAGAGAATCCACCGGGTAGGAAGATGAAATCACAGCCCTGGAGATCGTGGTCCTTGTGCCAGAGCTTCACCACTTCCTGTTGAAGAAGATTTTTAAGGGCATACACCAGGTCTTCATCACAATTGCTGCCGGGGAACACTACAACTCCGAATTTCATAAGGGAAAAATGTTTGAGGCAAATTTAGAATGGATTGATGAAGAGAGAACCCCATGCTGCCGGCAAGTCCGATGTATTCACAACACCATCAACATCCAGATGCCTCACCTGATGAGTTTTTAGGGGTGTCCTTTAGTTTTACGCCCACTCATAGACAAACAAAATGAAAATTGCAGTTGTAGGTGCCACAGGTCTTGTGGGCACAAAAATGATGGAAGTTCTTGCCGAGAGAAATTTCCCGGTTTCGGAATTAATACCGGTAGCTTCGGAAAGAAGCGCGGGTAAAAAAGTTGCCTTTGGGGGAAAGGAGTGGACTGTGGTTACCATGCAGCAAGCCATTGACATGCGCCCTCACATTGCCCTGTTTAGTGCAGGTGGAAGCGCCAGCCTGGAGTGGGCACCAAAGTTTGCCGAGGCAGGAATCACGGTAATTGACAACTCCTCCGCATGGCGGATGGACCCCACTAAAAAACTGGTGGTGCCGGAGGTGAACGGTGATGAGCTTACCGGACATGATAAAATAATTGCCAACCCCAATTGCTCTACTATACAAATGGTGATGGTGCTGAAACCACTGCACGACCGGTATAAAGTAAAGCGCGTGGTGGTGAGTACTTACCAGAGCGTGACAGGCACCGGCAAAAAAGCTGTGGATCAGTTGATGAACGAGCGCATTGGTGTGGAAAGTGACATGGCTTATAGATATACCATTGACATGAATGCGTTGCCGCAAATTGATGTGTTTATGGATAACGGCTACACAAAAGAAGAAATGAAGATGGTACACGAAACTAAGAAAATAATGAGGGACGATTCCATTAAAGTTTCTGCCACCTGCGTGCGCATTCCTGTAATGGGCGGCCACAGCGAATCATGCAATATCGAATTTGAACAACATCCCCATTTGGATGAAGTGCGCAACATTCTTTCAAGCTTTCCCGGTGTGGTGGTGATGGACAATCCGCAAAACTTCGAGTATCCTATGCCACTTATACATGCACACAACCGCGATGAGGTTTTTATCGGTCGTATCCGTTATGATGAAACCCAGCCCAACACTATAAACTGCTGGATAGTGAGCGACAACCTGCGCAAAGGGGCAGCCACCAATGCAGTGCAAATTGCAGAGGTCCTGGTGAAGAAAGGGTTTGTGGGAACCAAGATGGTTGCTGAGGTGAGAGGGGGTGATGGAAACAATAAAGCGGGTTAGAATCGGGCAGGGGGAGTTCACAGCACAACTGTTCGTTTACTACTCAAAGCCCTTATTTTAAAAATTTGTCGTGTATCTTTTTGTTGGCTGTAATGCTGCTCTTCCCACGAAGTCGTGCAGGTCGGGTTACGCTACAACTTTCTTTCGTGGCGATGTCCTGGTCCTGCGAATTTGTTGTTTAGCTCTCAATAATTTTTGAGCTTTAATAAATTCACTGATTCGTTTTTCTTCGTCTTTTGTCAACGAACCTTGTCCGCCAATAAAGTCCACATCTAATTCTGTTGCTTTATTTTTCATTCAAGTCCTATTTGTTTCTGTTTTTTACTCACCCTTATTAGTTATTAAATGCGTTCGTGAGCACTTCGTGGTTCACTGTCGCTACAAAAATATTGTCTAAAAACTGTTGATTAGATGCACAAATGTTTTCGGGCTTGCAGTGTCCCAAAATAGTATCACAGCTAAAGCAAGACTGTGAAAATACTTAATGCTGACCTCATGAGATTAGGCTATATGAATTTTGATGAGGTAAGGAATCCGAATAAAAGCCTTGTCATTTCAAGTTTTTACACAGCATAATGCATAAGGGATAAATGAAGCTTTTAAAAGAAGGGTTTGCAGCAGGTTGGGGGAGTTCACGCAAAACTGTTGATACCAAGCACAACTGTTCGTTTACCAAACCAAGGCCCTTCTATTATAAATTTGCTTTATATTTTTTTTAGACGCATACTCTTGCTCGCTATCAAACTGTGCGCTCCGATGTTAGCACAAAATTAAAAAATAAAGTTCCGATGGATTAAAATTAGTTTTTAAGATGGCGTGAAGTATGTTTTTCAGAACAAGAAATTCAGCTGGTTTGGCAAGAAATACTTTTGCACCCTTTGCTATTGTTCGTTCCTTGTCTATCGGATGATTGGATGTTGAAAAAATAACTCCAGGAATTTCTTTATACTCATTTTTCTTTTCAATTCGGCTAAACACGCTGTTGGGAACATGACATTGAATTGTCTATTTATGTTATTGGAGCTATAAAAGGCTTTTGGGCGTCTGAATCACCATCTACCAATAGAATGTTCGGTGATTTCATAATTTTGTTTAGTTACTGAAAGGCAAATAAATGTGAAAAGTTGCTCCTTTGTCGGGTTCACTTTCTGCAATTATAATTCCGCTGTGGTTCCGCATTATTTTTTTGCAGGTGGCAAGTCCGATTCCTGTGCCGCTGTATTCGTCTTTTCCATGAAGGCGCTGGAAGAGATCAAAGATTTTTGTTGCATACTGCGGTTCAAATCCGATTCCGTTATCGGTAATGCTTATTTTCCAAAACTTGTCTGCCTTTGAATCAACTTTTGCCTTCAATTCTGATACTGAAACTTTAACAGCATTAATTTTAATAACAGGATTTACATTTTTTTTTCTGTATTTAATTGAATTTGAAATAATGTTGGTAATTAGTTGTTGAAATTGCAATGGAATAATATTTACTATCGGTAGTGCTGATGACTCAATAACTGCATTGTTTTGTTCTATCAGTTCCTGCAAATCTTCTTTTGTCTCCTCAATTACATTGGTCAGGTTGGTAGGAATAAATATTTTTTCGTTTGTGTCAGTGATTGAATAACTAAGCAATGCCTCAATTAGGTTTTGCATTCTTGCTGCTGAGCTGGTGATGCGTGTAAAATAATCTATGCTTTTTTCGGAAAAGTTATGTTTTTCCTGTAGGAGTATGCGGCCTGCAAATACCTGAATTTTGCGAAGCGGTTCTTGTAAATCGTGAGAGGCAGAATAAGAGAAAGATTCAAGCTCTAAATTTGAACGCTCTAATTCTTTGTTTTTATCTTCTAATATTTTTTCTTGCTTTTTCTTCTCGGTAAGGTCGGTTACAATTATTCCGATAGTTGGCAAACGAGGATAAAGAGTTGTGAGGGAAACATAAACAGGAATAATTTTGGTTGCTGCAATTAAATTGATTTCTCCTTTACTCTGTTGGTCAAGAGCATTTGTGAAAAGAGAATTAAATGTTGCGATTGATTGGGGATGAATAAAATCATGCAATAAAGTACCAATTACTTTTTTATACGATAAGCCAAGCAATTCATGAAAATATTTATTGCTGTAAACTATCAGTCCTTCCTCGGTAACATTGATTGCGCCTTCGTTGAATTTTTCTACTAAAACCCGATAGGCATAATCCCCGCTTTGAAGTGTAAAAACTTCTGTCTTGCTTTCACTTCTTAGTGCGAAAGCATCAACCTCTCCTTCTCTAATTGCGTTTATAAGTTGCTCTGCTTCGGCAAGGCGATTCTCAAGGTCTTTAATTCTTTTTAGGTTATTTGCTTTGGGTTGAGTTTTCATTATCTTCTTTAAATGTTATGCTCAATCCTTTAATTACTTTTGCTGTATCGGCAAAAGTTCCTATCAAAACTTTTCGTGGCAGCGGTAAATTTTTAATAAGTGAGGGGCTGAAAACAATTTGCTGCTCTGATGCAATCTCAGGGTTTTTATACAAGTCAATTATCTCCAACTCAAAAGCATCGTGCAAATGTTCATTGCATAATTTTTTAATGTTTTGAATGGCTTCCATTGATTTAAAAGACATGCCCGAAACATACAGTTGCAATACAATTCTCTCTTCAACTATTAATTTGAGTTTGTCTTTAATGCTCATTTCAAATTATTTTTTAATAGGTAAAGCGCGAATATTTAATCCAACAAGTACGCGTTCCTCATGGGAGAGGTCGCCAATGATTTTGCGAATGGGCACCGGCACTTTTCTTACTAATGTGGGAATGGCAAATATCTGATCGCCTTCGGCAAGCTGCGGATTTTTGAGCAGGTCAATTACTTCCAATGAATATTTTCCATCAAGATGTTGTTTGCAATATTTTGTAATATTTTTTAGTGCAAGAATGGATTTTGGCGTTTGCCCCGCTACATATAATCTCAGCTCCAAATTTCTTTCTTTTGCCATACTATTGCTTTATTTATCTGCGTGAACTTTTATTTACTTCTTTATCTGCTTTGCTTGCATTGAGTATTTCAATTCCCTTATCTGTAATTATAAAATCATTTACTTCATTGGAGTGACCCATTCCACGGGACTTTACTACAAGCAAACCGCGCCTCCTGCCATTGTTCAATTCTTCATTGCTCATTTTTATCCATGTATCAGCAAGAGAAGATATGGCTTCTTCCGTAACGTCATTCATTTCGTTCCTGCTTCCAATATTAAGTGAAGTGAACAGCGCACTAATTCCATTTCCTTTCAACATGTCCATCAACCGAACAAGCATGGCGCGCACTTCGCTTGATGAACCCACGCTTACTAAGCTGCTGATGGGGTCAACAATAACGATGCGCGGTTTAAATTCCTTTATCAGTTTATGCAATAATAAAAGGTGCATTTCAAGACCCTGCAAGGATGGGCGCGAAGAATGAATGTGAAGCAGTTTTGATTTTACATACTGCCCGAGATTTATATCCAGCGATTTCATGTTGCGGATAAGTTGTGCAGGAGATTCTTCAAACGAAAAATAGAGTACGCGCTCCCTGCGCCTGCAACTGCTCAAAGCAAAATAAGATGCAAGAATTGTTTTTGCCGTTCCTGCCGAACCTGTAATAAGGGTGCTGCTTCCCCTGAAAATTCCTTTTCCTTTAAATAATTTATCTAAGGCAGGTAGTCCTGTGGAAACTATATCTGTTGAAACACTGTGTTCTAATTTGAGTGAAGTAATGGGCAATACTGAAATTCCATCTTCATCAATCAGGAAAGGATATTCATTGGAGCCGTGCGTGGAGCCGCGATATTTTACAATGCGTAACCTGCGCGTGGCAATCTGGTCAATAACGCGGAAGTCGAGAAGTATAACGCAATCGGAAACATATTCTTCCAATCCCTGCCGTGTTAATAATTTTTCTCCGCGTTCGCCTGTGATAATTGCGGTTACACCTTTTTCTTTCAACCACTGAAATAACCTGCGCAACTCCGCTCTCAATAATCCTGTGTCGGTAAGCCCTCCGAATAAAGATTCTATAGTGTCGAGCACTACACGCTTTGCACCAATGCTGTCAATGGCATAATTGAGTCGAACAAACAATCCTTCTAAATCGTACTCGCCTGTTTCTTCTATCTCCGACCGTTCAATGCGAACATGGTCAATACGCAATTTTTTTTGTGCAATCAATTTGTCCAAATCAAATCCAAGTGACTTTACATTTTGTGAAAGGTCTATAACGCTTTCTTCAAAACTCATAAACACCCCCGGTTCGTTATCTTCCATAATTCCTTTTACAAGAAACTGCATGGCAAGCAAAGTTTTTCCACAACCTGCGGTTCCGCAAATAAGCGTAGGTCTGCCTGTGGGAAAACCTCCCCCTGTTATTTCGTCAAGCCCATCAATGCCTGTTCGTGTTTTTGGAAAAATATTCTTTTTGTTAGATTTCATTAGGGACAAAAGTAAGTATTAGTTTTATGGAGTATGATAATGCAGAATACAATTTATTTGCAGATGCGGGTAGGGCAAAATAAAATGTGAAGCAACGAAGGGTTGGGCTGTGCGGTTGGGTTGCTTCTCTTTTTATTTTACAGAAGCGATAGCCAAACGGCTTTGCCACGTTTCGAAGCGATAAAGTTTGACGTTAGCAGATGATTTATCGGAGCGAAAGAGTTGCAACCAACATTTGAATATCCGCACCTCCATGCCCAAAAAAGTTCTGTAATCCAACACATTTCGGTAAGTTTTCGGGACTTTTGATGTGCCCATAGGAAAAATTACAGCACCTCATAGTTTGTGAAGCTGTTCTAAAATCCTTTATGCAATACTACGAATTCAACATAGCATGGCATTTCCTAAACCAAAGTTCAATCGAATCTAACTAGCCCACCAGTAATAGCATTGCTCGAAGAAGGCAGTGAAGCTGTAATTCATCTTCTGAACAAATGCAGATAAAGGAAAGGAGCCACCAATGCAGTGCAAATTGCAGAGGTGCTGGTGAAAAAAGGGTTTGTGGGAACCAAGATGGTTGCTGAGGTGAGGGGGTGATGTCTCGGTGATTTCTGTGAACTGGCAGGAGCAGATGATTCATCTCCTGCTTTCTTAAAATATTTTTCAAATACAATATCAATTCACGATACAGCGCTTATACATTTACCACCGCTTACCAAAACCCGATGAAACGCCTGTTTGTTTCAATGGAACGCGAAACACAAGGTTAATTCCAGGAACATCAAAGCGATCCTTGTGAGGAATAATACCTAATTCATCCTCCGGTGATTCGAATCTCACTTTACCCCGCATGTGCAGGAATGTTAGCCCTGCTTCTATAGCCAGATTGCGAGTAAATTGATGCCTGTCAGATTTGAACGATATTCCATAATTCACATTAAGGCGCAGGAAGCTGACATCGTACCTGACATTCGGGGCAAATGCAAGTTCGTAGGATTTCCGGGGAGCAACTTGAAAATGAAAAGCTAAGTACCCGAATGTTTTCTGAAACAAATTGTAACGTGCGTTGTCTTCACTGAATTGAAGTTTGTAACATAAGCCAGCAACAATGCGCGGAGTGAAATCATTTGTGTAATACTCATGATTAAGATGAGTTGCAGGGCCAAATTCAAGCCCGGTCAAAATTCCAATCTGATGTTCGCTTTGATGAGTTTCCTGAGCATCTCCAAGGATGCAAATCAGCATGAAGATAGATATGCCGATAATGTTGATGCGCTTCACTTCCATTAATTCACAATTGAGCCGGAAGGTATTGGTTTAAGGCTGGCGGAAGAGGAGGATCAATAGGCAAGCAACAAATTGCGAATGAAGATTTACAAAGTACAAGCACCCGCAATTCGTAAATCGTCACTGGTAATTCCTCTGTAACCCATCTTCCCTCATCTTCGCCCCGTCCAAACAAAGTCCATAGCTTATGGTCCATAGCCACACCCCCCGCATCAGCCGTTGCTCATTGCCTTTTGTGAAGCGTAGCGTAATCCCGATTTTTATTGGGCTACTGTGCTTTTTGCCCTTTGCGCTTTGCTCGCAATCGGACGTGCGCGGCCGCACCATTGACAGCCTCACCAAAGAACCCCTCGCCTTTGTTGCAGTAATGATCAGCGGATCACAACAAGGAACTTATTCAGATATTGACGGGTATTTCGAATTGTCCATTCTCAATTATCAATTGTCTATTATCAATTTAGAATTCCACTACCTGGGCTATCAAACTCTTGTGTTCGAATATCCCGGTGAAGAAAACTGGGTAGTGCAAATGGTGCAAAGCAGCGAGACACTTCCCGAAGTGGTGATACGCCCTGGTGAAAATCCTGCTGAACGCATTATCCGCCTGGCTATAGAAAACAAGACCCGCAACAATCCGGAAAGCGAGCACAGTTTTACTTACGACAGCTACAACAAACTTATACTTACCGCAGCACTGGACAGTGCCCTGTTTGTGGACGAGGCCAAGTACAACAGCCTTGACAGCAACCAGCAACGCAATGTGGATTTCTTCAGAACATCGCACATAGGGCTGATGGAAAGCATAAGCCAGCGCAAGTACATGCCACCGGGTCGGTCAGAGGAAACAGTGATAGCCACACGGGTAAGCGGATTGCAGGATCCCACTTTTGCATTGCTGGGCACCCAGTTGCAATCGTTTTCTTTTTATGGCGAAACAGTGGACATACTGGGGGTTGCTTATCTCTCGCCCCTTGCCAACGGCAGCATTTCAAAATATTTGTTCATAATTGAAGACACCACCTTTGCCGGTACTGATACGGTTTTCGCCATAAGCTACCGCCCGCGCAAGGGCAAAAACTTCGAGGGCATGAAGGGGCAGCTTTTTATCAACACCAACGGATATGCACTGCAAAATGTGCTGGCCGAACCCTCAGAAGTAACCGGCACCTCCGTGGTTATTCAACAGCAATACGAAAAGATAAATGATGTGCAATGGTTCCCTGTACAACTCAATTCATTCATCACTTTTCTTACTGCGCAAGTCAATGGATTCGGGCTGGTGGGCATCTTCAGGTCGTACCTCAAAAACATAGAACTGGATGTGGACATGAAGGCGCGTGAGTTTACACCAGTCACCCTGCAATTAAAACGACTGGCCGCCAAACAACCCGATTCGCTCTGGAATAAATACCGCGACCGGCCATTGGACGACAAAGAACTTCGCACCTATCATATAGTTGATAGTGTAGGCAAAGCCGAAAACTTTGATCTAAATCTTAAATTGCTTTCAGCCGTGCTCAATGGCCAAATTCCCTGGGGCGTTGTCAACTTCGATATACTCCGCCTGATGAATGTAAACGGATGGGAAGGTTTACGCCTCGGACTGGGAGCCCACACCAGCGATCAGCTTTCACCTTATTGGAATGTAGGAGGATATTATGCTTATGGTTTTAGAGACAAAGGCCATAAATACGGCACCGACCTTAAGGTGCACATCAACCGCAAAAGGAATGCATGGCTGCGGCTGTTGTATGAATATGATGTGTCAGAAACGGGAGGCAATCAATTAGAAAAATCGAGTTTGGTACTCAATCCTACCAATTACTACGGATTATTTATCAACCGCATGGATAAATACGAGAAGATGAGTTTGGAAATAAACACCCGCGCATTACGCAACATTACTACTACCTTTTTCGGCTATACGCGCATCACTCATACTTTCGATAATTACCGGTTTTCAACCACAAGTGCCGAAGGTGTGGAACTTTTTTCCAATCAATTCAACACCACCGAAACGGGTGTTACCGTTCGTTATGCACCGGGCGAGAAACTTGCGCGTGCAGGCATGAAAGAAGTAAGGCTTGGAGGGCGCTTCCCTATCCTGTGGTTACGCTACACCAAAGGCCTCGATAATGTATTGAACGGAGAACTCGACTTTAACCGCATAGATGCTTTGATAGAAAAGACCTTCAAAATAAAGAACACAGGCGACCTTACCCTGCGCGCTTATGGCGGCATGGTAGAGGAGAATGTTCCCCTCTCGTGGCAATACAACGCCCGCGGCACATGGTCAGTGTTTGCTATTGCTACACCGTTTGCCTTCGAGACCATGCGCACCAGCGAGTTTCAGCATTCGCATTTTGCAGCATTGCACGTGCGCCACAGTTTCCGCGATTTGTTGATTAAGACCGAGAAATTCCGCCCCATTATTTCCGCAGTTCACAGCATGATGGTGGGCGAAATGAAGAACGAACAGAGCCACAACATGGAAATTAATGCAGCCACCAAAGGCTATTTTGAATCGGGAATGCAAGTGGATCGCCTGACCAAATTATTTATCACTCACATCGGAATAGGAGTGTTTTATCGCTACGGTCCCTACCACCTTGAAAACACATTGGACAACTTTGCATTCAAGTTTAGTATTTCATTACCATTGTGAAGAAAGAGTTGCGATCTGTTGGTACTGATGATTGATGTTCTAATCAGTAATCACCAATGAACCATGAACGATTAATCAAAAATGATAATAATTGGACAATGCTTAGTGAGCGAAGAGATCTTCGAAGAACAATTTGTTTGTGATCTTGCAGCTTGCAAGGGCGCTTGTTGTGTAGAAGGCGAAAGCGGTGCCCCGGTAGAGATGGATGAATTGCCGCTGCTAGAAGCATCGCTGGAAGCGGCCAACGAATTCATGACTAAAAAAGGCAAAGCGGCCATTGCAGCAAAAGGAAATTATGTACTGGACAACGATGGTGATTTGGTAACCACACTGGTGGGCAATCATGGCGAATGTGCTTATGCCTTTTTCGATGATGGCGGCATTGCGAAGTGTTCTTTTGAAAAAGCTTTTCTGGAAGGAAAGTCAACATGGCGCAAACCAGTTTCATGTCACCTTTACCCAATTCGTCTTGGCAAATCAGGCCAATACATTACCGTAAACTATCACAGATGGCTTCTCTGCGAACCCGCCTGTGCATGTGGCATCAAAATGAAAGTCCCCGTGTACCGCTTCCTGAAAGATGCACTGGTAAGAAGGTTTGGAGTAAGTTGGTACGTTGAGTTGGAACAGGCATCGGGGCTTTGGAGAAATGCACAGCAATAGTGCGTACCCACTTCCACTTTATCTACTTTCATAGGTTAGTAATTCAGCGAATCCGCTTACCTTGCGCTGCATAAGAACCGAAATATTTGCACCATGAAACAAATGATCCACTCCATTGCTTTGGCAATAATCCTATTTGCTTCTTTCAAATCCATTGCACAAGTTCCCCCTGGTGGCATAAGCTATCAGGCCATTGCCAGAACTGCCGGTGGAGATGAACTTGAGGAGGTGGCAATTCTTGTACGCATAGGCATTATCTCCGCCACTGTAAATGGTCCATTGGAATACCAGGAAGTACATACGCTTGTCACCAACCAATTCGGATTATTTACCCTTGTTGTAGGCGAGGGAGCCAATACAGGTGGCAACGTTTCATCACTTTCCGCTATCAATTGGGCCAGTGCTCCTCACTTCATGCGTGTGGAGATTGATCCGCCTGGTTTTTCTGGTTATGAATTAATGGGCACCTCGCAATTGTTGTCGGTGCCCTATGCATTTCATGCAGGCACGGTGGAAAACGTAGTGGAGCAGGATGGCGACACGGACAACGAAACCATAGACAATTTTACACTCACCGGAACACAGTTGAACATCACGGAAGCGGGCGATCAATACGTGGTGGATTTAGCCACCCTTCTTGCCGATGATGCTGATTCCAATCCTGCCAATGAAACCATTACATCCATTGCGCTCAATGGGCAATCGCTTGATATTACCGAAGCTGGAACAACTCATTCCGTATCGCTTGCCTCGCTGGATAATGGCTGGACAGTTGAACCTGGGAAAGTGTACAATAACACTGACAAAATTGGTGTTGGAACTGCGTTTCCCCAGAGCACTCTGCATGTCAGCGGCTCCATGTCGCTTTTTGTAACCACGGTAAGTGGTGGCAGCGTAATCACTGCCAACGCGAATAACAATGTATTCATCTGCAACGTAGACAATGGCTCAAGCACCATCAATCTTCCCGCTGCCAACACTTGCCAGGGAAGAGTTTACACTATCAAGCGTTATGCATCAAACACCGCAAACTATGTCAACGACATATTCGTTTTACCAGCAGGGGGCGACAACATTGACGGCCAGCTGCAATACGTCATGGCTTCGGTTTACGAACAATTTGCCACAGTTATTTCCGATGGAAACGATTGGTGGATTATCAACGCTTATCAGAACGATAATTGATTTGCGGATGACAAAGAAAGCAGCAGTTTATTTAATTGTCTCGCTACTGGTTGCATCCTCTGCTGTTGCTCAATCTGTATTTCTTGAGCGGCAGGTATTGTCTCCTTTCGTTATGGATGTCACCACTTCAACTCATTACTTCAACATGACCGTGGGCCAACCGGAATTCATCACATCTTCATCCGAAAATTATTTTCTCACACAGGGCTTCGGGCAACCCATCTTGCATTTTGAGCCTGAGATTGAATACACCATAACGTTCGATCAATGCACAGGCGAATACCTGGTAGAAGTTACCTCAGTGGGAATATGTGTCAACATGGAAAATGTTGAGCTCTTCTGGAACAATGAATTGGGCACAACCACATTTATCACTATTGCCGATTCAGTGTCGCTATTTGTTTTTGGCTCCGTGAGCTGCAATATGGAAAACACTATCATCTTTTCCGAAGAGGAAGTATCGGAGGTAAATTGTGATACTGAATTCTACCAACTCATCACCCCTAATAATGATGGGGCGAATGATGGATGGATAATCGAAAATGTTTCAACCAACCTTCCGGCAAACGCGGTGAAAATATTTAATCGCTGGGGCATTGTAGTGTGGAGTGGCACGAACTACGATAATGACAATGTGTTGTGGACAGGTCGTTCAAATGAAGGTGCAGAGCTTCCTGATGGAACCTACTTTTACACCTTAGAGACGATAGAGCAGGCCTACAGCGGCTTTGTCGAATTGCAACGGTAGGTTTGTCGATCGCTTCCAATCACATACAATCCAGAACGAAATATCTTGTTCATCCGTTGGTGGTGATGTCAGTTGCACTGTGCATGTTTTCGTCCGTAACAAAGTGCAGCGCACAACAGGAATGGGCTTACAGCCAATACCTTTTCAACCTGTTCGATATCAATTCTGCTTATGCCGGCAATCACAACAACCTGAGTTTCGCATTGCGATATCGCAAACAATGGACAGGATTTGATGGCGCACCTCAAACGCAATCTTTCTCATTCCACACTCCAGTCGTTAATGCATCCTGGGCTTCCGGAGTTAAACTCCAGCACGAAACTATTGGAGCAAGAAAACAAGTGCGCGCCAAAGCAAGTTTTGCACATAAATGGCGGGTGGGTTCAGGCAAACTTTCGGCAGCATTGAGTGGTGGAGTGGTAAGGCAGGAAATGCTGCTGTCCGATCTCAACATTCGTGATGAATACGACCCGATAACCCAGGTTGGAAACTGGACAGGCACAAGCCCTGTTGCTGATGTTGCTGTCATGTACACTTCTGACAAAATGTATTTGGGTGTTGAAAGTTCTGGTGCCAACCGCAGCCGTTTCAACTGGAATGAACAAAGCCACGCGCGGCTATACTATCATGTTTATGCAACGGGCGGCTGGATGAAAAAAGTGGGAGCAAGAAACCTGCTTCAACTCTCTGCTCTTGCAAAATTCTCCGAAGGCAATATCTACCAGGCCGAGGCCGATGTGAGTTTTCTTTTCCAGAACATCCTGTGGCTGGGTGCAGGTTATCGTCCCGGTTATGGCGCAGTGTGCTTTGTAGAGTTAAACGTTTCCGCACAATTCCGAATGGGATACGCTTTCGACTATGCCACCAATTCCCTGAAAAATTACCACCGCGGCTCGCATGAATTTTTCCTCGGATTTAACTTGGGTAGTTCAGCCAATCCCTCCATTCGCTATTTCTGAAAATGAAGAGAAGTTTAGTATTCACACTCATCCATTTCATCACCTGCACCATCGCTGCGCAATTTGATTTTGAATTGATGAATGTTTCAGGAATCAACTCAACCTCTGATGATATCGCCTGCACCTTGTGGAAAGGAAATGTGATTATGATTTCAAACGACCGTCAGGACCTGGTGAGCGATTATCGCTGGGCGGATAATCGTGTATTTTCGATGAAGGTGGCTGAACGCGAAAAAACATTTGCATCATTCTCCTCTGTTTCAAACCTGTTCAGCCTAAACCAAACCAGTGATGAAGGCACTGCCTGCTACAATCCTGGAGACTCTACACTTTACTTCAGCAGCGCCCATTCTTATGGCAAGCCGAAGAGCGAGCACCTCCGCATATATTCCTGCGAATGGAATGGATTCTCCTGGAGCACACCGCAGTCCCTTCCTTTCTGCAAAGGATTTTCAAACTACGCCCATCCCTGGTTCGATCATAAAAACCAGTTGCTTGTTTTCAGTTCAGATCGGGCGGGGGGTAAAGGCGGAATGGATATCTGGTTTACTTACAAAATCGAAACCGGCTGGACAGAACCTGTGTGCCTTGATTTTATGGTGAACACTTCGGATAATGAAATTTTCCCAACCATCTTTAACGATGCTATCTATTATGCTTCGGATGGACTGCAAGGATTTGGAGGCTATGATATTTTTTGTGCACTGGCCAATCAACAATGGAAAGTAAGTGTGCAATTGCCTGCCCCCATCAATTCCGAAAAGGATGATCTCAACATGGTTTTCCTGAATGATGAAAGAGGATTTATTGCATCGAACAGGGAAGGTGGCTTAGGGGGTGATGATGTTTATCTTTTCAATGTGGTGTTTGAAACGGATCCGCACAATTACACTGCACAATTGGTTTGCAGTGGAACTCCGGTTGTCAATTCATCAGTGAGCATTACCAACAGTCTTACAGAAATCATTCTTGAAGGAACAACAGGAGTTGATGGAAAATTTTCCCTTGCCTCACTTGCTCTCAATAAAAAATACAGGATGCGGGTGACAGGTGTCGAACCTGTGCAATACATCAGCACGCGGCTTTTTGTGTATGATGAGGAAGGAAACAAGGTTATGGAATTCCGTATGAATGCTGATGGCTCTTTCGATTTCGAGTTGTTGCCGTTTGACCGGATTGCGGGATTAGCCAAACCCAACATGACCGACCGCAGCATACTACAGATTTCACTGGAAGGACAAGTGTTTCGTGAAAAACCCGGAGACATGGGCAGCAACGAAATGATTACCATTGTGGACACCCGGGGCGAAACTGTGGCCGTGGCCTGGACAAGGGATGCGGGAAAGTTTCGCGTCAAAGATGTCCCACCGGAAATCGCCTACACCTTCCAACTTAGCGGCAACAGCAAAGTGGGAAACATAATTGTGTTCGACAAAGGGAAGGAACTTACACTGCCTGTGTTGAATGAAGAAGTACACTACCAGCGCATGAACGAAAATGAGGCCATCAGCCTGGTGAACGAATTGAATGAGACCATTCATATTGACCCACAGGATGTTTTTGTCATCAACCGCATTTACTATCATTACAACAGTTCAGAATTGAGTGAGCAATCCCGCGAACAATTGAAGCAACTGGTGACCATACTCAAGAAGAATCCAGGAATAGACGTGGAGTTATACTCGCACACGGATGCACAGGGCAGCGAGGATTATAATCTCCAGTTGAGCAAGCATAGAGCATTGATGGTAGCCAATTATTTGAAAGCGTACGGAATTGCTCCATCACGCATAGAAGCTACTGGCATGGGCGAATCACAATTGCTCAATAAATGTCCTGACGATTATTCTTGCAGTGAAGAAGAACGCGCCATCAACCGAAGGACAGAAATACGCTTAGTGAACACTCACTAATCGAGCGATCCGGATTCCTCTTCGTCCTTTGTCCTCACCAGGAAAATGCCAATCGTAAAGATGCAAGCCGCCACCAGAAGCAGCCATTGGTTGCTGTAAATATGAAGTATCCTTAACACATAAAGGATAATGAGCAACGACATACCTGCAAGGTAAAAATACTCGAATGGATATTTTTTTTCCCTCAGAATAAACAGCAGTGTGGTGCGGAAAAGCAGTAGGCCTAATCCAACGGAAATCAACACCGCTCCTTCATAATGGCCACTGAACCACCCCACAACTCCGGCAGCAATCAACGCTATGGCGAGGTAGTTAAGAAATTTCCACCGTGATGTTTCGTTGTCGCTGAGGTCATCATCAGGCAAGTCAAGAATTTCATTGTCCTTGGCACTCATCATAAATCCGAAAATGAAAGAACCCCGCAATGTAAAAGCAACTGCGGGGTTCAACTTCTTGAATGATTATTTCGGTTTGAAATTAATTCGCTGGATCAGATGTTGAGGTAGCGCATCAGTTCATCATATCTCGTACGCATATCCTCTGTGTATTCCGGTTCCTGGTAGCTTGCCGTTATGTTGTAACCGAATCGTTCGAAGCTTTGCAAAATCGGGTTTATGTCTTCCTTGTTGATTTTGAGATGAAGCTCCATTTTGCCGGAACCGGGTGAGGTATTAACGCTAAGTGAAAGAATTCGCGCATCGTTTTCTTCTACAATCCTGGCAATCTGGCTAAGGTGATAATCATTTTCGTTGATTTCAAGAACCACTATAGCGCCCGGATCATTTACGCTCTGGTACTGACTGAGGCTATCCACCAGTTTTTCTAGGGTGATAGCACCCATGTATTTTTTTTCGACATCCACCACAGGGATTATGGTGAGGTGGTGTTCCGAAGCCACTTTCAGGATTTCAAGAATGTGTTCTTCCGGAGGCACGCTTACTTCAACCAATTTCATTGCGTTTTCTTTTTCGCTGGCTATGCGGTCAATGGAGAGCAGTTCAGTTTCAGAAATAACTCCTCTAAACTTCCCGTTTTCCACCACCGGTAGATGTGCGACACGGAATTGGTCCATCAGGTTTAGGGCATTTACCGGATCGTCCTGCGCGGTAAGGGCCGGCAGATCAGGATTTACAAGTGTTTGTGCAGTTATCAATTTGCTTTGAGTTTAAGTTTATTACATCCTTCATCTTTATTCTCCCTACTTCACTGTCTCCGCAATCAAGACGTTGAGTTTTGCTTGCGATGCCTGTGTCTGTAAAAACATGATGCCAAAAATTGAGCTTCCGTGGTATGGTACATCTGAACAGCGTTTAAGTTTTACACATACGATGTTTCTTATCTCTAAAGATTGGGTGTGGATAATTGTCACACTGATATTTGCCCGATAAACACTTTGCGCGATGACAAAACTTTCTGTGAACATCAATAAAATTGCAACACTGCGCAATGCAAGAGGCAGTGGTGTTCCCGATTTGGTGGGAGCTGCTTTAAACATTGAACGATTTGGTGCGGCAGGAATTACAGTGCATCCACGACCCGATGAAAGACACATTACCCGCAATGATGTTTACGAATTGAAGAGAGTGATGACTACCGAACTCAATATCGAAGGATATCCTGACGACCGCTACATGCAAATGGTATTGGATGTTAATCCACATCAGGCCACACTTGTTCCCGACCCTCCTGGTGTGCTCACCAGCAACGCAGGATGGGAGGTAGATAAACATCGCGATTTTTTGCTGGAAGTGATCACCGTTTTGAAAAGAGCTGGCATACGAACCAGTATTTTCATTGAAGCGAATGATGACCTGATTCGCTCCGCAGCACTTACAGGAACCGACCGAATTGAGCTATACACTCAGAGCTATGCAGAGGGGTATTTGGTAAACAAGGAGCAAGCCATTGCACCATTTATTTCTGCTGCAAACGTTGCCAATGAAATGGGGTTGGGCATAAATGCAGGACACGACCTGTCGTTAGTAAACCTCAATTACTTTCACCAAAACATTCCGGGTCTGCTCGAAGTGAGCATTGGTCATGCACTCATAAGCGATGCACTTTACTTTGGGTTGGAAAACACAGTGCGACTTTACAATCATAAGTTGCTATGAAACTTCATTTCAGAAAAGCAGGAAGTGGCAATCCACTTATTATCGTTCACGGTCTCTTTGGGTCAGGTGACAACTGGCAATCACTTGCAAAAAAATTCAGTGAAAATTTTACAGTGTATGCGATTGACTTGCGCAATCATGGCCGTTCGCCTCACGGCACACCAATGAATTTCGATGTGATGGCTGATGACCTTTTAGAACTATGTAAAGAAGAAAAGCTTCATGGTGTTAGTATGATTGGACATTCGCTTGGTGGGAAGGCCATACTTCGCTTTGCACAGTTGAATGGATTGGTAGCAGAAAAACTATTGGTTGCGGATATAGGAGTGAAGAAATATGAACCTCACCACACACACATTTTCGAAGCGCTGCTTGCTGTAAATTTTGAGAGCATCAATTCGCGCAAGGAAGTGGAAGAAATTCTTAGCGCACACATCGCTGAAATTTCGGTCCGGCAATTCCTCCTTAAAAATCTTTACTGGAAAGAATCTGGAAAACTGGCATGGCGTTTCAATCTTGAAGTGCTCCACCAATCCAGCAATGAAATGAATGCTGCACTGCCCAGCAAGCAAATTGTAGCGGAAGCACTTTTTGTGCGCGGTGTAAATTCATTATACATCAACGATGAAGACTGGCCAGCTATCCGGGACATGATTTCACAAGCTTCACTTCAGACTATTGAAGGAGCGGGACATTGGGTACATGCCGATGCACCCGAGGAATTCTTCCGCATAGCCGTGGAGTTTTTCCGATCTGGAAACTGAAGCTTCGCCCTCATGAAAATTTATTTATGCGCACTTGTAACTTCTCCGGAAGCAACAGCGCTCTATGCCCAAATTCAAAAACAAAAAATAACTCACAATGAAAACCCTTGCAATCGCGCTCACAATTATCGCAACTACTCTCTTTTCCGCAACCACACAAGCCGGAGAAACCAAAGACAAAGACGGTTTGAAAAAAACAACCGTACTGAAAAACGCAATTCAGAAACAAATCAACAAATACCTTTTCTTCCCCCTCACTCGCGAAGAAAATGTAGAAGGCACAGCCGAAGTGATGCTGCAGGTTTATCCAGGCGGTCAGTTCAAGGTCGTGTATATGAAAGCGGAAAATGCGCTGGTGCGAAACTTCATCGAGCGTCAAGTGGCTAAGATGAAAGTGGATATGGAAAAGGTAGCCACGTTTGAAGTTTTCCGTTTCCGGTTTGAGTTCAAGAAACAATCCTAGGCAAGTTTTTTTTCTACATAATAAACAAGTTGAATGGCCCCGTAGTGGAAACGCACCGGGGTTTTTCTTTTAGCTACTGCGGCCACGACCGAAGCCACAAATTCTCAACTTGATCATCCTAACTTCATCATCTGACTTCGGGCACGAAGCATCGGTTTCACCATGTTAAACTTTGGTCTCTGGTCTTCCTTCCTTGAGTTTCTTAACACTTCCTCACAATTCATTTCACACTCGTTAAGAATTCGCGGTGCAGCAAAATGATATTGTCAAGCGTCATACGACTACATAAAACAACAAAACCAACAAACATGAAAACACTCGCATTTTTTTTCGCAATGATGGCCGGAGTTACAGCAACCAGCCTGTCCCCGCCCGACCGGACATCCCCACCTGAGGATGTCTCGGCTTCAAGAGCTGAGACCAAGGCAGCGCTGGACAAACTGATTTACAAAAACATTTACTATCCCGTTTTCAGCAAACTTGAAAATGGCAGCACAGCAGATGTAACTTTTAAAGTGGAGGAGAACGGAATGCTGACGATATTGTCCATTCACGCTTCAAATTCTTCAGTTAGGTCTTTTGTAGAAGGGCAACTGGAGAATGTGAAGTTGAAAAAGGAAGATGTGATGGCCGGAGAAATGTTTCGCTATCGGTTAAGGTTTAAAAGACAGGCATAAGGTCCTACACTCGAATTGCCGATGGGGATTTATATGATCAGAATTGAAGGCTGTTCTGCTACTTTCTGATCGGCCTTCATCATTTTTCTGCAAGTCTATTTTCGCTGCCTCAATGGAACAAGGCAGGAAAGACATACGAACGCAATCACTGGAAGAACTCACCATTTTTCTGGAAGCGCAGGGTGAGAAAAAATTCCGTGCACGGCAGGTCATGGAATGGCTCTGGCAAAAAGCAGCAGCCAGTTTTGCAGAGATGACCAATCTTTCGAAGCAACTGCGCGAATTGCTGGAAGAAAATTTCACCCTTCAAAAAATCAAAGTGGCCGATGAGCAGGTGAGCAATGATCGCACAGTGAAAATTGCTTTCGAGGTGGAGCCTGGAAAAGTGGTGGAGGGTGTCTTGATTCCTACCGCTTCGCGGATGACGGCCTGTATATCATCGCAAGTGGGATGCAGCCTTGTTTGTAAATTTTGTGCAACCGGAAGATTGAAGATGATGCGCAACCTCACGTCAGGAGAAATTTATGACCAGGTTGTTTACCTGCGGGCACAAGCCGATGAACGATACAACATTCCTCTTTCCAATATCGTTTACATGGGGATGGGCGAACCGCTGCTCAACTACAAAAACGTGATGACGTCTATCGAAAAAATTACCTCACCTAAAGGGTTGGGCATGTCGCCACAGCGCATAACGGTGAGCACTGCTGGCATTTCCAAAATGATAAAGAAGCTGGGTGATGACGGAGCAAAATTCAATCTTGCGCTTTCACTTCATGCAGCGAACGATGCGAAGAGGAATAAACTAATGGACATTAATGAGAGCAACAACCTGGCATCGTTGGCGGAGGCCCTTCGCTATTTCCACGATAAAACGGCTACACGTATCACCTTTGAATACATCATTTTCCGGGACTTCAACGACTCGCTGAAAGATGCCCGTGAGCTGGCGGAATTTGCGAAAAATGTTCCTGTCAAAATCAACATCATTGAATATAATCCTATTGATGCCGGGGAATTTCAACAGGCATCTCCTGAACGCGTGGACGCCTTTGCACACTTTCTCGAAAGCCTCAACCTAATAGTAAACGTGCGCAGGTCGAGGGGCAAGGACATTGATGCAGCCTGCGGGCAACTGGCCAACAAGAACAAAGCAAGCATGAGTGGGATGCTCTTGAAAGCCTCATAAATAAGCATTGGCTGGTGAATAAGTTTTTTTCAATGAAATGTGAATGGACACTGGGCGCGGATACTTTCGCCCGCACAAATTTTTTAATATCCATATCCAAAAACCAAAACAATGATGAAAAGACTTAATGTATTCTTCGCTGTGCTTGCCGCAGCCGCGCTACTTGTAGCATGCAATCCCGGATGGAACGATGACACCAAAGCATCCACCAGGGACAATTGTAAAATGGCAGCCAGTATTGGCTACGATTCAACGGACGCCAATGCCATTTGCGATTGCTACGTAAACAAGCTGGTTGAAAAATTCCCTGAGGCCAACCAGGCACCTGCTGACGCTGAGGCAGCGATGACGGACTGCCAATCAGGTTATATGACAAGCATGGAAAAACAAATGAAAGCCGATGAGGCTGCAGAGATGATGAGAGCAGATTCAATCCGAAATGCCATGCCCGACACCATGATGAATCCATAAACCTGCAAGTAGTTTGAATTGATCATGAAGCCGCTCCTTCGCAATGAAGGAGCGGCTTTTTCTTTGAATTTGAAAATGGGTTACCAGTTTACTTCTCGAAAGTTTGGAAATTAAAAACACATTCCTGTGCAGGTCACTTTCAAAGTAGAGGCTGTCTCCTTCAGAGGTTAATGAGGAGAATTAAACGCAATACCCTTCACCGATTTGAGCTTCCGCTTTGCACAGATGGCGCTGCCTTCCAACTGGGCTGTTGCGGTTCAAAGTTTCTGTTGTTGCGGTTTCTCTTTTCAGCCGTTGTCCACCGGACTCTGCGAGTTCGCTGCCTTTTCCACTCAATTATTAGTAGGGCTAAAAAATTAATCCCACACAATCAACTGGAGAATTCATTAAAATTATTTTGGTTTATTTGGTAAACTACTTTACATTTGCACCTAAATTCAATTCCGATGGGTTTCGGAATCTAAAAAAACAAAATCAAAATGGAAACTACTGAAAAGAATATGGGGCATGAAGAAAGTCTTCGTCTCATTGAACGCACCATTGCCAGCGCACGAAACAAGTTTGCTGATGATGGATTCCACTTCCTCCTCTGGGGAGTGCTGGTTATCCTTGCCAGTCTTGCATGTTACTGGCTTGCTATGATTAACTATGAAAAGAACTACTTGCCTTGGCTGATCATGCCAGCCATTGGTGCACCATTGGCCATCATCTATGAAATACGTAAAAGCAAAACAGCCAGCGTGAGAACATCGCTCGACACATACTACCATGCGGTGTGGATGGGATTCGGGGTCACGTTGTTCGCGGTAATTTTCTTCAGTGTTCGTCATAACTTGTCACCTATCTCGTTCATTCTTGCTGTAACCGGGCTGGCCACATTTGTTTCAGGGCGCATCTTCAGGTTTGGTCCGCTCACTTGTGGTGGATTTGTTTTCTGGATTGCTGCCTTTATAGCAACCTTCATTGACGAGGGTTCACAGTTGTTGCTCAACGCAGGGGCAACACTTTTGGGATACATCATTCCGGGGACAATGCTTTGGAAAAAGGCAAAAGAAGAACGTCATGTTTCAGCCCCTTGATCCCCTACTCCATTCGGAACTGAGGCTTGCGGTTATGAGTTTACTGGTGAGTGTACAGGAAGCAGAATTCAATTACCTGAAAGAAGAAACAGGCGCAACGTCAGGTAACCTAAGTGTGCAACTCAGCAAGCTTTCCGAGGCAAGGTACATCAGCCTGAAAAAAACTTTCCGCGACAATTATCCGCTTACCACTTGCAAAATCACAACCAAAGGCATCAATGCATTTGACAAATACGTGAAGAATCTTTCTGCTTACCTGAAGAAGTAAACACATTCTTGTTTGCATTCATTTGCTTAGAGCAGCAGAGAACAATAACAGTAAGGGAATTTTAGGCCTACAATTTTTGAATGTGCTGAAACGAATTTTCCTTGTCATATTGCTTCTCGCCTGTGCAGGCTTCATTGCATTTGTGTTCTGGAAATTCAATAAAGAAAAAGTAAAGCGGGGGGATCCATTCGCAGTTGTATTGTCAAGAGCGGAAGTGATCATGGAAATTGATGCGATGCAGGAAGCCGAAAATTTCGAATCACTTGTTGAACATCCTTCTTTTTCTTTTTACATAAACAGCGACAGCTTACTGCTTGCACCACCGATTTATTTCGCATTCCAACTTCATAAAATTGGATTTCCACGGGCACTTCCCGAAGAAATCGAAAACGATCCGGTGGTCTTTTCATGGTTTGGAAATGATGTGTGCATTGCCTACGGAATAGAAGAAGCGCATGCTGCGCAAGCGGTCGCATCTTGTTTTCCAGTTTTGAATTTCACCTCTCGCAATTTTCATGGAACCCAAATAATGGAAGCCGGATTTCAATCCAATGTGCGTTATACTGTTCTGGACGATGTACTCGTGATTTCAAACGCATCTTCCCTTATTGAGGAAACAATTCTCAACTACGAAAAGAAAATTATTCCGCCAGCGTTGTTGCAAAAAGCACGGGAAGTGAGTGCAACGGATGTTCCCTTACACGTCTATTGCAATCTTGACAATGGTGAGTGGTTGCAACTTGATGCACAGTTCACGGAAACAACAACATCACTTTCAGGTTATGCATTGCTGAACGAAAACCCCACACACCGGTTTTCATTACTCGATAAAAAGAATGAAAACAATTCAATAATTGAGTTGCCGATGCAAACATCGGTTTTTGAAATTTTTTCTTACAACTCTTTTGAAGAGGGATGGAAAAAGTCAGAGGACTTTTTTGCAAACACTGACCGATCGAAATTCTGGGGACAGGCATGGAAGGATTTTGGTGATTCATGCCAGTGCGATTTAAATGAAGCCATGCTTTCATGGAGGGGAAATTCCTGGGGGAGTTTTCTAACGGACCAAGATTCCAGCGCCAAACCTGTGTTGTTTTTTTCTGTGAGAGATTCCATTGATGTGTTGAAACTTATGCAGCCGCTCATTCCAGAATACAGCATTGATGATGGACCGATTGCACATTTTCCTTATCAGCAACTGTGGGATAGGAACAACAGTGCTTCGCTGCTCGTCACTCCCAACTACATAATGCAGGAAGAAAATCTGGTACTGGTTGCAGAGGATATTGAGACCCTGATTGGTGTGCTTCGTTCAGGTGAACAACCCTTAACGTTCAATGATTCATATTCGCTCAGGCAACAAGTGTGCGTTGTAAATCCTCTTCCTGATTTGTTTATGAGAATGGTGCATGAAATGGGTTTCAACCAACTCAGCGTTTCACATTTCAAGGAGAACAAATACCGGGTAAACTTCACAGGCGATACTCAGAACATTGATAATTCCACTGCGCATTCTGCTACTGCTGAAGTAGAAGAAGTTGAGTTGAATGACACAGACACCACATTCATTGGCCATTGGGAAGTGAAGAATCACAACACGGGCGAAAAAGAATTCCTGGTGCAGAACTCGCGCTTTGAAATAATGTTATGCGAAAAAAGCGTGAAAGGAAAAAAGTTGTGGAAAGAAAAGTTTCCAGAGGCAATTTTTGGTGAGGTAATTCAGGTGGATGGGTTCAAAAACGGAAAATTGCAGATGATGTTTCTCACATCCAGGGCCATTCATTGCATGGACAGAACTGGAAACGAAGTGCCCGGATATCCAATCATACTGCCCTCCGCAGTCAGTTCATCGCTTGCCGTGTTTGATTATGATAAGAAGAAAAATTATCGCATCATCATCGGTTGTGAGAATCAAAAAATTTACAACTACACCATTGAACCCAAGCCTGCCGAAGGATGGAATCCCCCTGCATTCAATTCGTCTCTTTCTTCCATGCACCACTTGCAGAGTGGAGATGACGATTTCCTTGTTGCACTTCTCGAAGACCGCAGCATTCATGTTTTGAAACGAACAGGCCTGAAGATTTTCACCGTGAAGCAAAAGCTGCCTGAAAATTTCCAAACACTGAAGGTGAAGATGCTACCAGGGAATACCATTTATTCCTCCTCCATCATTTTGCAGGGTGATGGCGAACAAGAAGTGAAGCTCGAGTTGAAAAAGTAAATCAACTTATCCTCGACCAGTCCGTGCTCTTCATTCTTCTTCTTTCCAGTTCTTCTCTTATTGGTTTATTTTCTTCTGAAGAAAGAATGGGATCGGCTTCAAGAATTTCCAGGGCCACTTCTCTTGCTGTTGCAAGCATCTGGTGGTCGCGGGCCAGATCAGCTATTTTTAAATTCACTAACCCGCTTTGTTGTGTGCCCATCATATCACCGGGGCCGCGCAATTGCAAATCCACTTCGGCAATTTCGAAACCATCGTTGGTCCTGCACATGGTTGCAATTCGCTGTTTCGATTCGCTGCTCATTTTTAAACCCGTCATCAGGATGCAATGGCTCTGGTCGGCCCCGCGACCCACGCGCCCGCGCAGTTGATGCAATTGCGAAAGACCAAAACGCTCCGCACTCTCTATCACCATCACACTTGCATTCTGCACATTCACTCCCACTTCTATAACGGTAGTGGCTACCATGATGTGTGTTTCGCCTTTCACAAAACGCTGCATCTCGAAGTTGCGGTCTTCCGGTTTCATTTTTCCGTGCACGATGCTCACACGATAATCTGGCAGCGGAAACCTGCGTACCATACTTTCATAACCATCCATTAAATGTTTGAGATCGAGTTTTTCGCTTTCTTCTATCAGTGGATACACCACATAAATCTGCCGCCCCTTTTTGATTTCATCAGCCATAAACTGGAAAATTTTTAAGCGTGAAGCATCGGTGCGATGAATGGTTTGTATCGGTTTTCTTCCCGGGGGCAATTCATCAATAACACTCACATCAAGATCTCCATAAACAGTCATGGCCAAAGTGCGAGGAATAGGTGTGGCGGTCATCACAAGCACATGTGGAGGCACAGCAGCTTTGCTCCAGAGCGCAGCGCGCTGCGCCACCCCAAAGCGATGTTGTTCATCAATAATGGCAAGACCAAGGTTCTGAAATTTCACGCCCGGTTCAATAAGTGCGTGTGTGCCAATAAGGAATTTCAATTCACCGCTTTCCAGTTCTTCATGGATGATTTTTCTTTCACTCCGGGAAGCAGCACCGGTGAGCAAGGCAACTTTTACATTGACATGTTGCAACAATGTGCTTACTGTTTCCAAATGTTGCTGCGCAAGAATTTCGGTAGGCGCCATCATGCACACCTGGCAGCCATTGTCCAGGGCAAGCAATGCAGTGAGCACTGCCACAATTGTTTTTCCACTGCCCACATCTCCCTGTAAGAGGCGGTTCATGTGACTGCCGCGGCCCACATCGCAGCGTATTTCTTTCATCACTCTTTTCTGGGCGCCTGTAAGCTGGAAGGGGAGATAACGATTGTAAAAATCATTGAACAATTCGCCCACTTTAGAAAACACGACACCGCGCTGATGTTTTGTTTTCATCAGTTTTTCTTTGCCTAATCCAACCTGGATAAAAAATAATTCTTCGAACTTTAATCTTCGCCTTGCGGCTTCCAGCGCTTCGTGGCCTGACGGAACATGTATTTGTGAATAGGCGTCAGCGCGATTCATCAATCGAAATTTTTCGATGATAGCAGGAGGAAGAGTTTCAGGAATTTGTTCACGTACTTCATCCACAAGTTGTAAAGTGAGTTTGCCAATGCTGCTTCCGGTGAGGCCCACCTGTGTGAGTTTTGCACTGGTGTTGTAAACCGGTTTCAGTGGATTGCCTGCCGTGATGCGCGCGTTCGCCAGCAACTCCAGTTCGGGGTGTACCATGTTGTATTTGCCCTTGAACTCCGATGGTTTTCCGTAAAGCACATAGTGCATGTTGAGCTTAAGACTTGATTTCAACCAGCGCAAACTGCGGAACCACACCAGTTCCATCACCCCGCTTTCATCACGAAAAATTCCGGTGAGCCTTTTCGCTTTTCCTTCACCGGATTCTTTCAGGGAAATAATTTCACCCATTAATTGAACATGGGCAGCATCGCTCACTATATCTGCTACGCGCAGAATCTGCGAGCGGTCAATGTACCGAAAGGGATAATAATCCAACAGATCCGCCCATGTCCTGATGTGCAATTCTTTTCGCAACACATCACCACGCACAGGACCTACACCTTTCAGGAATTCGATTTCAGTTTCGAGATGGGATGGCATGGGCTGCGAAAATGCGAAGAGCGCTGCCAGCTGGCCACACCCTTGCTCTACAATTCTAAACAATATCGCGCATGCGACTAATTTATGAGTGCCTTTAATGATTTAGAGACTCCGTGAAGGAAAGCGCGAGTTAGCAGACACTCAGCAGTCAGGTGCAACTTTTTAAGTGATGCAATCTCAAGGAAAGAACGAACGAGAAACTTTCTCGCTCGATTGGGAAACATTCGCGTGTAATTGGGCGATTAACGAAAATGCTTTCTTTTGTAATTCAAAATTTCATACACCAATCCTCATGAATAATCCAGTAAATCAAAATCCTCCACTGCCTGAACTGGCACCGGGAACCAATCCACCTTATGAACTGAAAAACATAAGGCGTAATGATGCGCAGATACTCGACTTTCCCGATTGGGTATCGTTCTTCGTTGATGTGGAAGGCGATGACTTCACCCATCCGGAAGTGTGGTAAATGTTTTCTATTCCATTTGATGTTATCCAGCGGCACATTAAGTACTACTACCCGGAAGTGGGCGAATACATAAGAAAAATCCGAAGCGGAATTGGTGGCCGCGGCCCTAAGATGGCTGAAATTTGTGATGTACTCGACAGCGAAAACTTCGACTGGAATTTCTATCTCCGTTCATGGCTCGACAAGCACATTGACCTATGCAAGGAAGAGCAGCGGTTGTTCAGTTTTCAGACCACACCGCACGCAGCAGAACAACAAAAAGGAATGGATGATTTGGTGGAAGCATGTAAACCCAACAAAAAAATGATTGTCCCGGAACTCTTTGATGACCATCTTGAAACCGCCATCTACAATGTGGTGCTGGCCGATATGCCCCACATCTTTGACAGCGACCCGAAATACATTTTGGAGTTGCGCGAAATTCTATCGCGGGAGGTGTCGCACCTTGGTACACGCCTGCATGACTTGGGCGCGAAGGCGGGGGAGGAGTAGAGTAGATAGTTTGGAGACTTTCAGTTAGAATGCGCAGGTCTTGAGATTAACTCTCACGAGAATATTCTGCCGTATTAGCGACTTTCAGGCTTAAGACACTAGTCGCGAGATCCCGTCTGACTTGAAATTGCAGATAGTTTACTTTGGCTACCAACCATCAAACCAAATCCAATACTTAACTAACATTTTATGGCAATAAATATAGCACACTTAGAAAACGAAATCATTGACCAGTATCTCTATGACGAGAACCCGACCAGACCTTGGGTAATTGGTTTCAGCGGAGGCAAAGACAGCACCATGCTTTTGCAAACGGTGTGGAATGCTTTGAGGAAAATTGAACCAGCACTTTTATCACGACAAATTTATGTGGTGTGCAACGACACACTTGTAGAGAATCCGAGAATTGTAAAGTTCATCAACAAAACTTTAAAGAAAGTTCAGGCAGCAGCCAACCTGCAACAGATTCCTTTAATCGTGGAAGAAACAATTCCGAAAATGGACGACAGCTTTTGGGTTCGCTTAATCGGACTTGGTTATCCAGCGCCAAATAAATTTTACAGATGGTGCACAGAGAGATTGAAAATAAATCCGACAACAAGATTGATAACAGAACGGAGAAGTAATTATTTTGTTGGGAACACGAAGCGATGAAAGTGCGAACAGAGCAGCATCAATAAAGAAGCACGAAATAAAAGGACAACGCTTGCGCAAGCACCAGTTACCAAACGCTTATGTGTATGCACCTTTAAAAGACATCACGACCAACGAACTTTGGCAATACTTAAATCAAGTTCCGCCACCGTGGGGAGGAAACCACAAAGAACTTGTTACACTCTATCGCAACGCAAACGCAGGTGATTGTCCGCTTGTGATTGACGACACAACACCATCATGTGGCAACAGCCGTTTCGGTTGTTGGGTTTGCACCGTTGTAAATAAAGACAAGTCAATGGAAGGTTTGATTGAGAACGGAGAAGAATGGATGCAGCCATTGGCTGACATCAGAAATTTTTTAGTGGAAACAAGAGACAACCCTGAAAAATATCGTGAACGCAAAAGAAGAAACGGAGAGATACACGAAAGATTTTGGGGACCATACACTTTTGAAACAAGAGTTGAAATTTTAAGACGAATCTTAAAAGCTCAAAAAGCATTGGAAGCAACCGAAGGCGTTGAACTTATCACACACCAAGAAATGGTGCTGATACAATTTCATTGGTTCCGGGATTTATTTTTTAAAACAAAAGTTTCAGACATCTATAACAGAATTTACAAAACCCAATTTGATATGAGTAAGCAAGAAGAAAAACAAAAACAAGAAAGCGACTTGCTTCGCAAGTCCTGCAAACAAGAACCGAAAGATGTGGAACTCATTCACAACTTACTTGCATTGCAAAAAACCAAAACGCTGATGATGCGGAAACGCGGGTTGCTTGATGATATTGAAAGAAGAATTGAACAAGAAATATGTTTGAATTAAATTATTATGGCGTTCCCCTCCGGGTCGGGCTTTTCGCTGCAATCTTTTTGCGAAAAGCAAAAAGGATTTTCGCTACAATCCCTAACGCAGCGTAACACCTAACTTTTATCCGTGTGCAAGAACCACAGAAATATCTCAACAGTTTTAAAAAACTAAGAATAGACAGAGCACACGGAATTGCTCCTCACAAACCTGTTCTTCTTCTTTCTGTATTGCAAGCGTTTCAAAATAATTTAATCACCAGCCAAAGAATCTACATCACTCCCGAATTGGTTGCTTTGTTTAAAGCAAATTGGAGTTTGCTTGTTACATCAAATCACGACTGCCGTTTCGCTTTACCTTACTATCATTTAACGAGTGATGAATTTTGGAAACTAATTCCAAAGACGGGCTTTGAAAATATTCTGCAACTCAATTCAAGCATGAGGAGTTTTGCAAACCTGAATGCAGCAGTAGATTGTGCAGTGATTGATGATGATTTGTTTTTGCTGATGAAAGACAAAAAGAGCAACAGCATCTTGGAGCAATTTTTATTGGATGAATATTTTCCCGAAACAAAAAACAATTTCAGCAATTCATCAGGCGGACAACAAAAAATGTTTGATGATATTGAAGGAAAGATTTTGCATGAAGATGCAGCAGAGTACAGAAATGAAATTAAGAAGTTGATGCAACAACAAAACGAAGAAGAAATATTTCTTCGTGGCAGTTTATTCAAAAGAGAGATTCCTAAAATTTACAACAACACTTGCTGCATTTCAGGAATGAAGATAGATGCAACAATAAATGTTTCAATGGTAGATGCTTGTCACATCGTTCCGTTCAGTGAAAGTTACAACGACACAGTAACAAACGGGATTGCACTTTGTCCGAACTTGCATCGTGCTTTTGACAGAGGACTAATTGCAATTGACAACAACTATAAAGTAGTTGTTTCAAAATCTTTCACAGAAGATGAAAGCAATTACAGCATTCATGGATTTGACGGCAAAGAAATTCTGTTGCCAAAACAGGTAGAGTATTTTCCTTTGAAGGAAAATTTAAGTTGGCATAAACAAAATATTTTTAAATGAACTCAATTGCTTTCGTTGATACCGAGATTGAGCCGAAAAGCCGAAAGATTCTTGACATTGGTGGTGTCAAGGGTGACGGCAATTCATTTCATTCAAATTCAATAGTTGACTTTACTACTTTTCTTAGAGGCACAGAGTTCATTTGTGGGCACAACATTTTCAACCACGATTTAAAATACATTCAGAAAGCTATTGCTGATGCTGGAATAAATTCAGCAAACATCATTGACACTTTATTTCTTTCTCCACTACTGTTTCCGACAAAGCCATATCATGCTTTGCTCAAAGACGACAAGCTACAAACGGAAGACACAAACAATCCGCTTAACGATTCTATAAAAGCCAAAGACCTTTTCTTTGACGAGGTTGCAGTGTTTCAACAAACAGACGAAACACTAAAACAAATTTTGTATTTGCTTTTGAATGACAAAAAGGAGTTCCACTCCTTTTTCCATTTCATTGCATACACAAGCTGCGACACAAACCTTGAAAAATTAATTCGTGAAAAATTTCATTCTGAAATTTGCGAACATGCAGACCTGACAAAAATAATTTCAGAACACACAATTGAATTAGCTTACAGTTTGGCTTTAATAAATTGCCGAAACCGATACTCAATTACACCGCCTTGGGTGCTGAAAACTTACCATGAAATAGAACGGGTAATGATTGCCTTGAGAAACAAACCGTGCCTCACGGGTTGTGTGTATTGCAATCAGGCGTTGGACATACACAAAGGACTGAAAACTTATTTCGGTTTTAATACTTACAGAACATACGCAGGTGAGCAATTGCAAGAGAACGCAGTTAAAGCAGCCGTTGACAATAAATCTCTTTTGGCAGTTTTCCCAACTGGTGGCGGCAAGTCAATTACATTTCAGGTTCCTGCTTTAATGAGTGGTGTTGCAACAAAAGGTTTGACAGTTGTGATTTCTCCTTTGCAATCGTTGATGAAAGACCAAGTTGACAATCTTGAAAAAATTGGAATCACAGATGCAGTTACAATAAACGGTTTGCTTGACCCGATTGAAAGAGGAAAATCTTTTGAGAGAGTTGAAGACGGTTCGGCATCACTGCTTTATATCTCACCAGAATCTTTGCGTTCAAAAACAATTGAACGACTTTTATTAGGAAGAAAAATTGTTCGGTTTGTAGTTGATGAAGCTCACTGCTTTTCATCGTGGGGACAAGATTTCAGAGTTGATTATTTATACATCGGAGATTTTATTAAACAAATTCAAGAGAAGAAAAATCTTGAAGAAACAATTCCTATTTCATGCTTCACAGCAACAGCCAAGAAAAAAGTAATTGAAGATATTTGTGCTTACTTCAAAGAAAAACTTTCTCTTGATTTAGAAATTTTCAGTTCCAGCGCAACGAGAACCAACTTGCAATACAAAGTTTTTGAAAAAGGAGACGAAGAAGAAAAATATAATTCAGTCAGAGATTTGATTGAAGAAAAAAATTGTCCGACTATTATTTATGTTTCAAGAACGAAGAAAGCGTATTCACTTGCAGAGAGATTGACGGAAGATGGTTTCAATGCGAAACCGTATCACGGCAAAATGGATGTGAAAGAAAAAACTGCCAACCAAGATGCTTTCATAAAAGGTGAAATTCCAATTATGGTTGCTACTTCTGCTTTCGGAATGGGAGTTGACAAGAAAGATATTGGAATGGTAATTCACTATGAGATTTCGGATTCATTGGAGAATTATATTCAGGAAGCAGGCAGAGCAGGACGGGATGAAAATATCACAGCAGATTGTTTTGTGTTGTTCAATGAAGAAGACCTTGGCAAACATTTCATCTTGCTAAACCAAACCAAACTTTCAATCAAAGAAATACAGCAGGTTTGGAAAGCAATAAAAGAAATCACAAGATTTCGTTCATCGGTTTCGAATTCAGCTTTAGAGATTGCACGGAAAGCAGGTTGGGATGATAATGTGGTGGAGATTGAAACTAGAGTAATAACAGCGATTGCAGCCCTTGAAGATGCAGGCTATTTGAAACGAGGGCAAAATATGCCAAGAGTTTTTGCGAACAGTATTCTCTCAAAAAATGCACAGGAAGCAATTGAAAAAATAAATGCCTCACAAAGATTTGAGGAGAACCAAAAAGAAAAAGGAATCAGAATAATCAAGAAACTTTTTTCAAGCAAGAGCAGAAAACAAAACAATGATGAAGCAGCAGAATCAAGAATAGATTACATCAGCGACCATTTAGGAATTGTAAAAGAGGAAGTGATAAACATTGTGAATCTTCTTCGTGAAGAAAAGATTTTAGCCGATGCAAAAGATTTAACTGCATTCATAAAGAAAGGTGAAAACATAAACCGTTCATTAAAGATTGTAGAAATATTTAGTCAGATTGAAAAATTTCTTTTGCCAGTATTTGAGGAGAAAGAAAAAACCTTCCACATAAAAGAACTGAATGAAGATGCAGAGGAGAAAGGTTGCAAAGATGTTACACCGAACAAGATAAAAACCATTATCAATTTTTGGGCAATCAAGAATTGGATTAAGCGACACAACGAGGAGTATTCAAAGAATCATGTTGTGATTCTTTGCGTTCAGCCAAAAGATTCTTTGAAAGAAAAGTTAGAGAAGCGACATGAGTTAGCAAAGTTTCTTGTTGAATTTCTCTATGAGAAAAGCAATTTGAACATTGAAAAAGATGAAAAAGAAAAGGAAGAAGTATTGGTGGAATTTTCAGTTCACGAACTAAAAGACGAGTTTGAAAAGAGACCGAAACTTTTTGAAATGAAAGTTTCACTTGAAGATATTGAAGACACACTTTTTTATTTGTCAAGAATTGATGCAATAAAAATTGAAGGTGGATTTTTGGTTGTGTATAATCGCTTAACCATTGACAGAGTTGAGCAAGACAACAAACGGAGATACAAGAATGATGATTACCAAAAGCTAAATCAGTTTTACGAAAACAAGGTTCAGCAAATTCATATTGTTGGTGAGTATGCCAAGAAAATGATTGGTGATTACAAAGGAGCATTACAATTTGTTGATGATTATTTCCAGTTGAACTACACTTCTTTTCTCAACAAATATTTCAAAGGCAGCAGACAAAACGAAATCAAAAGAAATTTAACTCCTGCAAAGTTCCGTCAGTTGTTTGGCTCATTATCTCCAACACAATTAGAAATAATTAAGGACAACGAAACAAAACACATTGCAGTGGTGGCAGGACCTGGGAGTGGAAAAACAAGAGTGTTAGTTCATAAATTGGCTTCGCTGCTTTTAATGGAAGATGTAAAGCATGAGCAACTACTCATGGTAACTTTCTCAAGAGCAGCAGCAACAGAATTTAAAAAGCGTTTGCTTTCACTCATTGGCAATGCAGCCCACTATATTGAAATAAAAACTTTTCATTCCTACTGTTTTGATTTGCTTGGCAAGGTTGGAAGTTTGGAAAAGTCGGATGCGATTTTGAAAAGCACAATTGAAAAAATTAAGAACGGAGAAGTTGAAGCAAACCGAATTACAAAAACGGTTTTGGTAATTGATGAAGCACAAGACATGAACGCTGACGAGTTTGCTTTGATAAATAGTTTGATAGAACAGAACGAAGAAATGAGAGTGATTGCAGTTGGGGACGATGACCAAAACATTTATGAATTCAGAGGAGCAAGTTCAAAATATTTGGAGCAGTTTATGGCTGAAAGAAAAGCAGCCAAACACGAACTGATAGAAAATTACAGAAGCAAAAACAACTTGGTTGAATTCTCAAACGGTTTTGTAAAAAAGATTCGCCACCGCTTGAAAGAAACTCCAATTGCTGCAAAGCAAACCGACAATGGAAACATAAAGTTGGTCCGTTATCAAAACGGAAATCTCATTACTCCTTTGGTGCAAGACATACTTACAACAGGCCTTGCAGGAACTACTTGTGTGCTGACAAAAACAAATGATGAAGCATTACAGATTACCGGTTTGCTTTTAAAAAAAGGGATGCAAGCAAAGTTGACTCAAAGCAATGACGGTTTCAGTTTACAAAACCTTTTAGAAGTTCGTTTCCTTCTGAATGCAATAAACATAGGGGATGATGTAAAGATTATCAGTGATGAAGTTTGGGCAAACGCAAAAAGTGAAATGAGAAAAATGTTTCAGCAGAGTTCAAAACTTGAAGTGTGCAACATCCTTGTCAAACAATTTGAAGACAGTTATTCAAGTAAGAAATACAAATCAGATTTAGAAGTTTTCGTAAGAGAATCAAAACTTGAAGATTTCTACAATCAAAACGGAGAAACAATTTTTGTTTCTACAATCCATAAAGCAAAGGGAAAAGAGTTTGACAATGTTTTCATCATGCTTGAAAACTTCAACCCTGCAACCGATGAAGCAAAGCGACAACTATATGTTGCAATGACAAGAGCAAAACGCAATTTGACAATTCACTTGAACGGCAATTATCTTGACAACCTCACAGCAGAAAATTTAGAAAGCGTTGAATGCAGAGAAGAACATTTGCCACCCCAGCAGTTGGCAATGCACTTGTCTTTCAAAGATGTTTGGTTAGATTACTTTATTACCCGACAGCATCATGTTTCGCAACTCACAAGCGGAGATTCTTTGACCATAAACGGTGATGAATGCAAAAACGACAAAGGACAATCTGTTTTGAAATTCTCAAAACAGTTTCTAAATACTATTGAATCAGTAAAACAAAAAGGTTATCACTTGAAGCAAGCGAAAGTGAATTTCATTGTTTACTGGAAAAAGGAAGACACAGAACAAATATCTAAAATTATTTTACCTGAATTATATTTTGAGAGATGAATAATGTAAACATGACAATAATCTACATATTCCTCACTACCCTAACGATTCTCTTAATCGTAAATATTTTTCTCACTCTCAAAGCAAGTAAGAAAGAAGAAAGCAATGAGTTGATCAAAATAAAAAATTACATACCGTGAGCGAAATCAAACTATTTGAAAGCAAAAAAGTAAGAACGCATTGGGATGCGGAGCAGGAGAAATGGTATTTCTCAGTGGTGGATGTTGTTTCTATACTTACTGACCAACCTCATTTTCAAGGGGCAAGAAACTACTGGAAAGTGCTGAAAAGCCGCCTGCTGAAAGAAGGAAATGAAACGGTTACAAATTGTAACCGGTTGAAATTAGTTGCGGAAGATGGCAAATTAAGAGAAACAGATGTTGCAGACACTGAACAACTGTTACGCTTGATTCAATCCATTCCATCACCCAAAGCAGAACCTTTTAAACAATGGTTGGCAAAAGTTGGTTATGAGCGGATGCAGGAAATATCAAACCCTGAACAAAGTTTAGACAGGGCAAGAGAAAACTGGCAACAATTGGGAAGAAGTGAAAAGTGGATTCAACAACGCATGACAGGGCAAGAAACAAGAAATAAATTAACGGATTACTGGAAAGAAAGTGGCGTTGAGAAATCGGATGAGTTTGCTTTTCTCACAAACATTATTCATCAGGAATGGACTGGATTAACCGTAAAGAAACATAAGGACATCAAAGGATTGAAAACGCAAAACCTAAGAGACCACATGAGCGAAGCGGAACTTATTTTTACTGCTCTTGCCGAACTTTCAACACGGCAAATAGCAGAAACAGAAAAAGCAAAAGGATTAAATCAAAATGCAAAAGCAGGAAAGAAAGGTGGAAGAATAGCTAAGGATGCTCGGCTTGCATTGGAACAAAAAACAGGGAAGAATGTAATTACTTCCGAAAACTTTTTGCCACCTGCAAAAGAGAAAAACCTGCCTGCCGGCAAGGCAGGGAAAATTGATAACAAATAATACCGGACAACACTATGCTGCTCTATACTATTCTTGCGCTTCTTGCGATCCTCTTAATCGTAAATATTTTTCTCACTCTAAAAGCAGGGAAGAAAGAAGAAAGCAATGAGTTGACTGAAATAAAAAATTCAGTTGCAACACTCATTTCAAATTTGAAAGATACCGAGAGAAATTTGAAAGATGAATTCACAACCAACAGAAAAGAAAGTACAGAGAACTCAAAAGGTTTAAGAGAAGAAATCGGAAAGCAGTTGAATGAATTCACAAAAACATTTTTGGAACAACTCACAGCCCTTACTAATTCAGTAGGAGAAAAATTTACAGCGTTCCAAACTGCCATTGACACCAACAACAAAGACAGCCGAAAGGAACTCAAAGAAAATTTGGAAGCATCCAAAACTGATTTGAACAACGGACTAAAAAATTTCAATGAAAAGTTGCGTGAAAACTTTTCTGATTTCGTGAATAATCAGAAAACACAAAACGAAGCGAACAATTTGAAGTTGGGAGAATTGAAAACTACTCTTGAAAATTCAGTAAACAAAATGCAAGAGAGTAATGAAAAGAAGTTGGAGGAAATGAGAAAGACAGTTGACGAGAAGTTGAATGAAACTCTTGAAAAAAGATTAGGAGAATCTTTCAAACTTGTCAGTGAAAGATTGGAAGCAGTTCACAAAGGTTTAGGCGACATGCAGAATTTAGCGAAAGATGTTGGCAATCTGAATAAGACGATGAACAATGTAAAATCAAGGGGAGTTTTAGGAGAGTATCAATTGCAAAACCTGATTGAAGATTTATTGACGAATGAGCAGTATGAAAAAAATGTAAAAACAAAAGTTGGAAGTGGTGCAGTGGTGGAGTTTGCTATCAAGATGCCACACGGAAATAATTTAGAAAAAACTTTATGGTTGCCAGTAGATTCAAAATTTCCGAAAGAAGATTATGAAATGTTAGTTGATGCTTATGATAAAGGTGATGTAGAAAAAATTGAAGAATACAGAAAAGCATTTGTAAAAGGAATAAGAAAAAATGCACAGGATATAAAAGAAAAATACATTGACCCACCGAACACAACGGAATAAGGAAGAATTGTAAATGGCAGTTGATAAGTCCTGAAAGGACGTTATATGCCAACGCAGGGTGTAGCCCTGAGAATGGACGAAGTTCAGTAACAAAGCCCTGAAAGGGCAAAATAAAAAATGGGACAATCACTTGTAAAAAACTACCTGCACATCGTCTTTAGCACAAAGCACAGGCAACCGCTGATTAATGATGCTATAGAACATGAACTACATGCTTATCTTGGAGGCATATGTAAAAACTTAGAATGTCATCCAATTAAAGTCGGTGGACATGTTGACCACATTCATATCCTTTGCATGCTTTCAAAAAAGATAGCACTGATGAAACTTCTTGAAGAGGTCAAATCTCATTCATCAAAATGGATTAAAACTAAGGGAGATGAGTTTGCTAATTTTTATTGGCAGGATGGTTATGGCGCCTTCTCAGTAAATCCGTCAGAGGTAGAAGCAGTAATAAATTATATTGCCAATCAGAAAGAACATCACAGCAAAAAAACTTTTCAGGATCAATACAGGGTTATTCTGAAAAAGTATCAGGTAGATTATGATGAACGTTATGTGTGGGATTAATATTTCGCCCTTTCAGGGCTGAGAGCTTTCATGGCTTCACCACTTTCATCCCGCTTCACGGGACGTTAGCATATCAGGCCCTTTCAGGGCTAAAAAATAAATTATCCAACCATTGCCCTCAAGGCACTCACAACATTTTTCACGGAATCAATCACAACATCAATTTCTTTTTTTACCATCACCTAACCGCTTCTGCTTTTTTGTATCCACCTTCTTAATACTTTCGTGAACGGGTAAATCTTCGGGCATTGTTCCACCTAATTCTTTAATGGTCTGCCTTACTTTTTTACCTACTTCATAATGCGTTTGATTGGCTTTCTGCTTGCCCTTAATTTTTTCTCTTTTTAATTTTTCTTCTGTTTGAGTAGCACGAAAAAGGTTTGCTGCTAATTCGGTACTTCCCATGTGGTCAAGAATATTTTCACTTTTCTTCAACCTTTTCTTTGTATGAATTTCTTTTGCACCTAATCCATTATACAAACCCATATAACCATGATTCTGAAACACTGCATATTCCCAAGGTTGAATAACACCTGCTGCTTTTGCAGCATCAGCCAATTGCTTGTTATGTTCAGCCATTTCTCTACGTAAAAAAAGCCGTTTCTCATCTTCTGTTTCTAACTGCTCAAATGCTTCGTCAATCAACTCTGCTTTTCGTGTTTGAAAAGCAAAATAGGTTTGCCCTAAAGCAATTATTTCCTTTCGCGGGTCAGCATTTTGGATTAGCAAATAACACGCATACCTTGAAAGATGAATATCTCCCACATCTTTCCTTGCACCGGAGCCAATCTCAACCATTTTCTCCACGCGGGGAAAATGGTTGTCAATTGATTGTCCGCTGTTCTTGCATGCTTTTTTTGCTTTCGCAATTACATTCAAAAATTTATCCCACTTGATATACTCAAGAACCGAAAATAATTCTCTGGCACTCCAATACTCTTGTCTGATTTCGTTGACGTGTTTTATATTTTCAAAAATGGTTTGGCTACTCATTGCATTATTTATTATCGTTTAATTATTCACCATTGCCCTCAATCCACTCACAACATTTTTTACGGAATCAATCACAGCATCAATTTCTTTTTTCGTGTTGAATTTTCCGAGAGAAAAACGAATGCTGCTGAAAGCAGCAGTTTCATCCAAGCCCATTGCAGTAAGCACATGAGAAGGTTCAACAGAAGTTGAAGTGCAGGCGCTACCGTTACTCACTGCAATTAAAGGCAAATCAGTTTCATCATTGCTCAAACCCATAATCACCGCATCTGAATCAGCACCACGAAAAATTAAATTGGAAACATTGTAAAGCCGTTCAATAGTATTTCCGTTTACACTTGTGCCGTCAACTTTTAGCAACTCGCTTTCTAAATAATTTCTTAAAGACAAAATGCTTTCAGTGTTTTTTGACATTTCCTTTTGTGCAATTGCACAGGCAGCACCAAGAGCAACTATTGCAGGAACATTCAGCGTTCCGCTTCTCATTCCTTTTTCATGTCCTCCCCCATGTATGAGTGCGGACAACTTCACACGATTTATTCTTTGCCTCACATACAAAGCCCCTACTCCTTTTGGTGCGTAAATCTTATGTCCACTCATGCAGAGCAAATCAATTCCTAGTGCATCAACATCAACAGAAATTTTTCCAACCGCCTGTGTTGCATCCGTCATAAACAACGCACCAACTTCATGAGTGAGTTCAGCAATTTCTTTTATCGGTTGAATCACACCCGTTTCATTATTCACATACATCACACACACAAGAATTGTATCAGAACGCAAGACATTTTTCAGTTCAGCAACATCAATCAGTCCGTCAGCTTTCACAGGTAAAAAAGTGATTTCACAACCTTTCGTTTCAAGATACTTGCACACATCGAGCACAGCCGAATGTTCAGTTGCAACAGTTACAATGTGCTTTCCTTTTGCAGAATAATTTTCAGCAACACCTTTAATTGCCAGGTTGATTGCTTCCGTTGACCCACTTGTAAAAACAATTTCGTTTGCTTCTGCATGCATCAATTCACTCACTTGTATTCGCGCAGTTTTCACAGCTTCATACGCAGCCACACCAAACTGATGTGTGCTATTTGCGTTTGCAAATTCGTGTATGAGAAAAGGCATCATTGCATCCAGCACACGCTTTTCAATTGCGGTGGTTGCGTTGTTATCAAGATAGATTAATTTCTTTTCGCTCATTCAAATCGCAAAATTATTGTTTCCTGAGATGCTCCCCTTCATCTTCGATTGATTCGCTCCTCTCATAGGGATTTCTGTTTTCCACGCCCCCCTCCTTCCTTCTTTCATTCAATCCTCATTCATACGTGCAGGTTTCTTCTTTAGCCGCCCCAAAAACTCTTGCCCCGGGCGCACCCCTTCCGGGAAACAACGACTATCACAATTTCAAATCCTTTCACGCCATTACTTTGTTCGCTGTGCGCATTTTTGCTCACTACCTTTTCCCTCAATCCTCTTAAGTTGGACAAAGAATCAAAAGGGGGATTGCAGGCAAACCTTTTAAGACCGGACAGGATTAACAGTAAAGAAGCACAAGGATTTGAAAGGACTGAAAACACAAAATCTTCATGGCCACATGAATGAAGCGGAACTTATTTTTACAGCGCTTGCATAACTTTCCACACAATAGATAGCACAAACCGAAGAGGCAAAAGGCTTAAAGCAAAACGCAACTGCTGGAAAGAAAGACGGAAGAATAACTAAGAATGCGCGGCTTGCATTGGAACAGAAAACAGTAAGTCGTGTGATTGCCTCCGAAAATTTCCTGCCTCCCACAAAAGAGATAAAGAAAATCAGCAAGAAATAAGAATTCCTTGATTGGCGCCAGTGTTTTGGAATAAACGTGTGTTACCCCAATAGAAACCAGTGCTTTGGCAATGGAAACCAGTGTTCTCCCGATTGCAACCAGTGTTTTGTCAATGGAATCCAATATTCTCCCGATTGTAATCAGTGTTTTGGCAATGTGAGCCGGTGTTATCTTAATTGGAGCCAGTGTTCAGGCAATGTCCATCAGTGTTTGGCCAATTTGGAACAACTGAGCTGACGATTGCAATGCAAAAGGAGCGCAAAACCGCAAGGAATTTTTCTTTGCTTCTCTTTGCTCCCATCACTTCTTTGCAGGAACTCTGTCTTGTGTTTACCAGAAAATGTAATAAACCGTCAATCTTGCCACCAGGGCGTTGTCCGCTTTCAGTTTTCCAGAGGCATCGGGGTGTTTGTTATTGTACACATTGCACCAGATATTGGGAATAATCCTAACGTTAGGTATCGGTGCAAAATCCAATCCTGCTGTGATGAATGTTTCGTCTATGGTGGGAACAGAACCTGTGTAATCAGCATCGTAGTCGTAATACACAAACGGGTTGAACATATCGTACCGCGCGAAGTCTGAAAGTTTTGCCTGCTTCTCGTCTGCTTCGTCTTTGATGAGTACACCGAGTGTAAAAACAGAAACACACATCCTGTGAGCATGAATTCTAATCGGTGAAGGAGAACGACTTAGCAGATGAATTAGCATTTGAAGTGCAACATTTTAGGAAAATTGTTGAATGAGGTTGAGCATGTAATGCGTGAATTACTACTTTCGCCCACGCATTTATTACTCGTGAAAAGAACTGTCGGTTACATACTTTTCTTACTTCTCTCGTTGGCTTTCAACGTTGAAACCATCATGTATTATTCGCAGGCCATGCAGCAATCAGGTATGCACTGCGATGAAAACATGCCGCTCTCTGAAAAGGAATCGGAACCGGAGGAAACGAAGCTGAAGAAAATTGAAACGACACTTGGGCATGAGTTTGATGCGCTGAGAAATGCACTTCAGAATATCGGGTTGTTGTACGCAACAGAACACCGTTTTTGTCTTTTGCCCGGCTACACCGAGCAAGTGTTCTCGCCTCCTGAGCTAGGTTGATTGCTGTCCCTTTCTGGACAATTCTTTTCTATCACACTTATTTATTATCAAACAGAATGATGAGGGCATCGTTGCCTTGTCATTAATCTCAATCATATGCCTATATTAGACAAACCCAAAAGTGGACTTTCATTCAAGTCCTTAAAGAATGACATTCCCGCAGGTCTCGTTGTATTTTTTGTTGCACTTCCGCTCTGCCTGGGCATAGCACTGGCCAGCGAAGCGCCACTTTTTGCAGGTATCATCGCAGGAATTGTGGGTGGCCTGTTGGTAGGATTCGCAAGTGGATCGCCTATCAGCGTTACCGGACCGGCCGCAGGACTTACGGTAATTGTTATCAATTCTATAGAACAACTCGGATCGTTCGAAGCCTTTTTGCTTGCGGTTGTAATCGCGGGATTGATGCAAATTCTTCTTGGCTTCCTGAAGGCTGGAATCATTGGATACTATTTTCCCTCAAGTGTAATCAAGGGCATGCTGGCCGCCATTGGAATCATTTTGATTCTGAAACAAATACCACATGCACTTGGCTACGACAAAGACACCGAAGGTGACTTCAACTTCCATCAGGCAGATGGAGCGAATACTTTTTCCGAGATCGCCAATGCTATCAACCATCCGCAAACAGGCGCTATCATTATAGCGCTGGTTTCTCTGGCCATCCTCATTCTCTGGGAGCGACCTAACGTGAAGAAGTTTTCGTTCTTCAGACTTGTGCCGGGAGCGTTGATTTTAGTAGTAGCAGGAGTTGTGATCAACGAGATTTTCCGTATCAGCTTTCCTGGGCTTCAACTCACTGGTGACTCACTCGTGCTGTTGCCTGTTTCCGGTTCGGTGTCAGGCTTTTTGGATCAATTCACCGCCCCAGATTTCTCGGCATTCACAAATTACCAGGTTTATGTAGTCGCTGTTACTATTGCCATTATTGCAAGCCTGGAAACACTGCTCTGCATTGAAGCTGCAGATAAACTTGATCCCTACAAACGCACTACACCGACCAACCGTGAACTGAAAGCACAAGGACTTGGGAATATGTTTTCAGGATTGATTGGTGGACTTCCTTTAACTGCGGTAATTGTGCGCACCTCAGCGAATGTCAGTGCCGGAGCAAAGACAAAAATGGCCACCATCATCCACGCAGTTTTTCTGCTCCTCAGTGTGATTGCACTGGCACCCATCATGAACAAAATTCCACTAGCGTGCCTTGCAGGGCTACTGCTGATGTTGGGTTATAAACTCGCTAAAATTTCACTCTTCAAGCAGATGTATCACCTGGGATGGAGCCAATTTATGCCATTCATTGTTACAATAGTTGCCATTCAGTTTTCCGATTTGCTGAAAGGAATAGCGGTGGGTATGTGTATGGCCTTGTTCTACATTTTGCGCAACAACTATCGCCACGCATACTTCAGCAGCAAAGAAGAACATCATGAGGGTGAACGCATTGTGATTCAATTGGCAGATGACGTCACTTTTCTTAATAAGGGAAGCATTATTCAGGCACTGAGCGACCTGCCCGATAAATGTACTGTTGTGTTAGACGGAAGTAAATCGCGACATATTGATCTCGATGTGATTGAAACCATTCATGAATTCAGGGACTACACAGCGCCACTAAAATCAATAGTTGTAGAGTTCAAGAATATTCCAGAATTCAAAAGGGGGGCAGCGCGTTAAATGACAAGCGCAATTCAGCGAGTATAAAATTTATTCAAAACAAAATCAAAATCAAAAAAAATGAAAGCACATACATCAGAAACACAAGCCTCAGTGACACCGCAGAAGGCGCTGCAATTTTTAAAAGAAGGGAATCAGCGATTCATCAACAACCTCAAGGTTAGCCGCAATTTGTTGCAGCAAGTGAACGACACACGCGAAGGTCAATTTCCATTCGCTGTCATACTCAGTTGTATCGACAGCCGCACCTCTGCTGAGTTGATTTTCGACCAGGGGCTGGGCGATATTTTCTCCATTCGCATCGCTGGAAATATTGTGAACACGGACATCATAGGCAGCATTGAGTTCGCTTGCAAAGTGGCCGGTTCGAAACTCATCGTGGTGTTGGGTCATACCAAATGTGGCGCTATCAAAGGTGCTTGCGACCACGTGGAAATGGGAAATCTCACAGAATTGCTTGCTAAGGTTCAGCCCGCGGTTTACCAGGAAACACAAACCAACGACTATGAAAATCGCAACAGCAGTAACCCACAGTTTGTTGAAAATGTAACGGACCTCAATATCAAACGTTCGGTGAAAACAATCGTGGACCGAAGCTACATTCTGGAACAAATGATTGAGCGCGGAGAAATTGCCATCATTGGCGGGAAGCATCATCTCGACACAGGTCTTGTGGAGTTTTATGAAGACACCATGATTTGCGACAAAGCAGATGTGCGCAACCAAATGAGTTATTGAATCAGACAAACTACATTAAGAGCCTGTTCAAAATTTTGTCATTCGAGTTCTCTATAACAAAAAATTTGCTATACGAACATTGACGATTTATCCGTGCGGGTGATTTGAAAGTCCCAACGGAGCGGCCTTTTGGTAGAAAATTGAACGGTGACATGAACGATGTCCCAGCGGACGACCTTCTGGTTTGCAACGGCTACCAAAAGGCCGTCCCGTTGGGAGTTCGATATCTTTTGGTTTTCTTCCGGTTGTGCATAGGTAATATGAGAATAGAAATTTTAAACGGGCTCTAGGATGAACCACACTCAATTTAACAAAGCCCACCTGTTGCGTGAGCTAAAGCAAACGCCCATAAAAAGAGTTCATTCACCATAACACGCTGCATGCTTTCAGATCATGAAATTCTATGGCGCCATTTTCAAAGGGTTCAAAATTTTTGGCCATCAGGTCACAGTGTCTGAGTTTCGTGAATCGCATCAGATTGGATTCGGGTTATCTCGGCAATTGTGTTGACTTCGTCATCACCATGTAAGAGCCTCACAGCAATTTGTTCATCTTCACATCATGCCTTCACAAGTTTGTGAGCCTACCATTGCAGTTATGTAGTGAAGTCTCATTATAATTCGATAACACATTGATAAACTATTAAATACATTGACGATTTTGTGTTAGGATACGTTTGCCGAATTAAAATCTACTTGTTATGCAACGATTAAATCATTTGTTCTTAGTGCTTGTGGTTTCTGCATGTTCAGCCACCTCCGCCTTCACGCAGGTTGAGCCGAAACCCGATGAACCAAAACCAGAAGAAAAGAAAAAAGCATGGTACGAGGCGTTGTCCATTCGCGGCTATGCTCAGATACGCTACAACCGGCTGTTCGAAACCAACGACAAACTGAAATGTGACCAATGTGATAAGTCCTGGGGAGACAACAACTCCATTTTTATCCGAAGAAGTCGCCTTATTTTGTCGGGGGACGTAAGCCCATACCTTGGAGTTTATGTTCAACTTGACTACGCCTCGCAACCGTCATCTTCCATTGCGCTCAACTTTGTGCAGTTGCGTGATGCTTACTTCGATCTGAACTTTGATAAAGAAAAGATTTATCGTGTGCGCATTGGTCTGAGCAAAGTGCCTTTTGGTTTCGAGAACCTTCAAAGCTCTCAGAACAGGTTGCCGCTAGATCGCGCTGATGCATTGAATAGTGCACTGCCCAACGAACGTGACCTCGGTGCATTTTTTTATTGGACACCGAAAAAAGTACAATCAACGATGGAGGACCTGATTAAAAACAACCTGAAGCATAGCGGTAACTATGGCATGTTAGCACTGGGATTTTACAACGGTCAAACCGCAAACCAGCCTGAAAAAAATGACCTGTTCCATGCTGTCGCGCGGTTTTCTTATCCCATCAACATCGGCACACAAACCATAGAGCCGCATGTGCAGGGTTATGCCGGACGATTTGTTGTTACCTCCATATCATCCGATGTAAAGACCAACAGCGATTTGGAATACGATGACCAACGTGCAGCAGCCGGTGTGGTCTTGTATCCAAAGCCATTCGGTATACAGACTGAGTACAACGTGGGCACAAGTCCGGGCTACGATATGGGGACGGATTCTATTATGCAGGGCAATCTCAACGGTGGCCAGGTAACGCTTTGTTACATGCTCAAAATCAAGAAGCACGTAGTAACTCCATTTGTTAGGGGACAATACTTCCGTGGCTCCAAGAAATTGGAACTGGATGCGCGTTACCACGAAGTGGATGAATATGAAATTGGAGTGGAGTGGTTGCCTTTCAAAAACTTTGAGTTGACTGCCATGTACACCATGTCGCACCGCGTTACTGCTGATTTTGCCAAGGAAAACAATGACCAGGAAGGAAGTCTGCTGAGACTTCAGTTTCAGTTTAACTATTGAGTATCCAACGCTGACTTAACAAACGGAAACGTTTAGCATCTAACATTACCCCGTAGTTTTCCATGCGGGGCTTTTTAATTTTTACCAAAACCAGATTCTGTATGAATTGGTGCAACATTTTTTTCATTCATGATTCCGAAGAACGCTATGTTCTTCGACCTCTTTGCTGAAGACACCGCCAACCTGATGGAGCTGACGAAAACTTTCAATGAACTTTTTAAAACCTCCCATAAGCAAAAACGCTTATTGTCTCACTTTTCGCAGTGCCGCTACATGGACTCAACATTTTTCGCAAAGTTGCCGACAGGGCAAATTCTGGTGCCTGGATTATCTTCCTTGCTGCGTCAGCCTCGTTTATAGCATCAGTGACTTGACTAAGCAAATGGCCGCGATTAGTTCAAGCGAACTGTATTCCTTTCTTTGGACCTGATTTCCAGATTATCCATTTTTCAAAAAACTAAACAGGTTGATGGCATGATAGTACATTCTCAATTGATCCGTTCCCTTCTGCTCCTGGTGGCGTGCAGTACACTTTTTTCCTGCAAACTTTACCGTGAAGTGGAGGTGGTCGAAGTAACCCATGCGCAGATGACATCGTTTGATGAAGAAGGTGCGGAAGCCGAGATTTATCTCCAGATCAACAACCCGAACTGGTATAAAGTGAAACTCACTCAATCACACGTTATGCTCTACCTCGATGGTAAAGAAATAGGCGAAGTGCAATTGATGGAGCGAATGATAATTCCAAAAAAAGCAGTGAGCACACAGGTGATGAAAGTGGAAGCAAATTATGAAGACATGCAAAACGTACTGGGCAATTTTCTTTCGCTCATTTTCCAGAATGAATTTGTGCTCGAAGGAAAAGGATATGTAAAAGGCAAGGCTTTTTTTATTGCCCGTAAAGTGCCGGTCGAGTTCAAAGAAATTCTAACCAAAAAAGAAATGGGTTTCTGAAAACCGCTTCATTTTGTCGCGAGAACAAACCAGCCTTTGAACGATATCCTTGTTCGCGGCAGGTTAAGAAAAGAAATGAGTGCCGATATTCATTCTTTCACCTCTACATCCGAAATTTTTTCCATCACTCCTTCACCCACTTTTGCTCACCACTCAAAAACTCCTCACTTTTCATAGACTCTTTTACTGCATCTTGCAACGCAGCGGTGGACGTCACCGCATCCACTCCACCTATAAGGAGGGAAATATCCCATGTGGTGAGTGCTTTCTTATTCACTTCGAAACTGTAGTGATAATTCAAGCCATCGCCAATGTCTTGGGCCACCATGAATTGGCGGCCATTCATTTCCACAATCCACCCGATAAAAGATGTGCCTTCTCCCATGAACGAGGGTCCCGGTACAATTTCAATAGTGTAGGTATGCTCATCGTTCTTTTCAAATGTGACTTCAGAAATTTCAGGTTCCTCTACGTCTTCAGAAATTTTCCATGTCCCGATAAGACTTTTATTCATCTCGCTTTTGGCTGAATCATCCAATGGATAATCAAGACCGACAGGGCAGGCTTGCAGCGAAAGAATGACCAATGCTGCCATTGCATATCCTGAAATTTTCTTAGTGTTTTTCATTTTTGTTTTGCTTTGAGGTTTTTGACAATGCAATGATGCTGCATGCCATAGCAGCAAAGCATAAGGTTATTGCCGTATTTCAAACAATGCATAAACGGGAATGCTTGGCATTATGTTTTGAATCCTTGCCTCTTCACGCCTTAGAGCATGTTTGATATCTTTTCAGTGAGGCAATTGCAATGATTTATTTACACAGACGAACCAATAATTTTTATGCAATAGCAGATCCTATTGCTCAAAATTATGGGGAAGCATTTGTGAAAAAGGCGTTGTAAGTGTCCATTTTAATAGATATCAAACAGGCTCTTAGGGCGAAACTCGAATCCTCCACTTTAACTTGCACCCCGTTATGTCCCACACCTTCGAGACTCCAACACATATCATCACCGAAGAAAAACTTCGCAACCGCCTCATTGAGGATTACCGCATTGCGTGTATCTCACGCGAAATGTCCTTATTAGGTCGTAAGGAAGTGCTTACGGGCAAAGCCAAATTCGGAATTTTCGGTGATGGAAAAGAAGTGGCACAACTGGCCATGGCGCGTCATTTTAAACCCGGTGATTGGCGCAGCGGCTACTACCGCGACCAAACGTTTATGATGTGCATAGGAGAACTCACAGTGCAACAATACTTCGCAGCGCTCTACGCGCACACCGATGTAAATCACGAACCCGCAAGCGGTGGCCGGCAAATGGGCGGGCACTACGGCACACGCTTTCTCAACGATGATTTTTCGTGGAAAGAAGTTTCGAAACTCAAAAATTCATCAGGCGATATTTCCCCCACAGCCGGGCAGATGCCGCGCCTTCTTGGTCTGGCACAAGCCTCAAAAATTTTCCGCAACAATCCCTTGCTTAAGGATTGGACATCGTTTAGCAATGGGGGAAATGAAGTGGCCTTCGGCACCATCGGTGATGCATCAACTTCGGAGGGAATTTTCTGGGAAACCATGAACGCAGCGGCAGTATTAAGTGTTCCCTTGTGCATGAGTGTGTGGGATGATGGATGGGGAATTTCAGTTCCCAAAAAATTCCAGACCGTAAAAGAGAGTATCAGTGCAGCGCTTGCCGGTTTCGAAAAAACCACCACGACCAACGGCATAAAAATTTTCAAAGTGAAGGGATGGAATTATCCCGAACTCCTGATAACCTATGACAAAGCCGCGGGCTATTGCCGCGAGCATCACATCCCTGCTTTGGTTCACGTGGATGAAATCACCCAACCACAGGGGCACAGCACCAGCGGTTCTCACGAGCGTTACAAAACCAAGGAGACACTTGCTTGGTACGAGGAATACGATTGTATTGCACAACTGAAAAAATTCATTGGACTAGATGGTGCAGCCAATGAAAAAGAACTGGATGAAATTCGTGAAGAAGCAAAACGCTTTGTGCGCGATGAACAGAAAAGGGCATGGGCCGCTTTTCGTGATGATATTGATGTTGACGTGAAAACCGCACACTCAAGCATTACAGCACTTGCACCATCCAATAATGCAGTTCAGGTTATTGCCGATGAGTTGAAAAAAACAATTGAGCCTATCCGCAAAGATGTTTTCACCGCGGTAAAAAATGCGCTGCGCATCACAGCAGGAACAACATCTCCTGAACGCGATGCATTGAAATCATGGCTCGATACAACGAAAGAAAATTGTGAGCGCAGGTATTCATCACTCCTCTACAGCGAATCGCAATGGAGTGCGACAAAGGTGAATGAAGTTCCTGTACAATATTCATCTTCACCTGAAATGGTGGATGGCCGCCTCATCATTCGCGACAACTGGGACTACCAACTTGCGCAGCGTCCAGAGGTGTTGATTTTTGGAGAAGATGTCGGGAAGATTGGAGGAGTAAACCAAACCTACGAAGGCCTCCAGGAAAAATTCGGGGAATTGCGAGTAAGCGACACTGGTATCCGCGAAGCCACCATCATTGGCCAGGGAATAGGCATGGCCATGCGTGGACTTCGCCCTGTGGCCGAGATTCAATACCTCGACTATATTTTTTATTCGCTGCAAATCATGCGCGATGATTTGAGCAGTGTCTTGTACCGCACTGCGGGCGGACAAAAAGCTCCCCTCATTATTTCCACTCGCGGCCATCGCCTCGAGGGTGTGTGGCATGCTGGCAGTCCAATGGGAAGCATCATCAACAGCGTTCGCGGAATGATTGTGTGTGTACCGCGAAACATGGTGCAGGCAACAGGCATGTACAACACCTTGCTGCAATCCGATGAACCTGCGATTGTGGTGGAATGTCTCAACGGTTATCGCTCGAAAGAAGCGCGTCCGACAAACATCGGTGAATACACAATTCCCGTTGGAATTCCTGAGGTGGTGAAAGAAGGAAACGACATCACCATTATTTCTTACGGATCCACTTTTAATTTATGTGTGATTGCAGCACAACAACTCGAAGACGCTGGAATTTCTGTTGAGCTGGTGGATGTGCGTACACTTCTTCCATTCGACATTCATCATATCTGTGCAAAGTCGATTCAGAAAACAAATCGTTTGTTGATAGCGGATGAAGATGTGCCCGGTGGTGCTTCGGCATACATTCTCGAAAGACTCATCAACGTGCAGAAAATTTTCCGTCACCTCGACAGCGAACCAACAACTCTCAGTGCAAAACCACATCTGCCTGCCTACGGAACCGATGGTGATTATTTTTCAAAACCATCCATCGAGGATATTTATGATGCTGTGTGGGAAATGATGCATGAAGTGGATGAAAAGAAATTCCCGGTTTGATTTTATCTGGGGATACTATTTCCCGGTGCCTGCATAACAATTCACCTACCTTAGTTTAAAACGAAATTCACCATTCGGTTTTATGCATCTGCTTCGCCCCATCATCCTGTTGTTATGTTGTTTTCCTTGTTGTGCAATGGCGCAACTCATCCGCGGCAAGGTGGTGGATTCAAAAACAGGCGAATCACTTTTTTCTGCTTCCATAGTTGAGAAAGGAACGGCCAACGGTGTCAATTCTGATTTTGATGGTGAGTTCAAATTGAACGTATCGAAACTTCCCGTTACTGTAATTATTCAATACCTTGGTTACACACTTCAGGAAATCAATTTTTCAGAAGAGGGCCAAAGGCAAATCATCAAACTCGTTGTAATTGATACTGACCTGGGAATAGTGGAAGTGGTGGGCGACCGCATCACTGAAAAACAAAAGCAGCGTCCGCTCACTGTCGAGTCGATGGATCTGCTTGCGATAAAAGAATGCCCAACTGGAAATTTTTATGAAGGACTGGGAAATCTTAAAGGTGTTGACCTCACCACAGCAAGTCTTGGCTTCCGCATCATCAATACTCGCGGGTTCAATTCCACATCACCTGTGCGTTCCTTGCAATTGATTGATGGTGTGGACAACCAGTCACCAGGTTTGAATTTTTCGCTGGGGAATTTTCTTGGAGCTTGTGATCCCGATGTAAAACGTTGCGACATTATAGCTGGTGCGAGCAGCGCGTTCTACGGACCTGGTGCTTTCAACGGAGTGATAAGCATGGAAACAAAATCACCGTTTTTGTTTCCCGGATTTCTTTACTCCATAAAAGTAGGTGAGAGAAGATTGTTCGAGCAAAGTTTTCGTTTTGCTGAAGCATTGAAAAACAAAAGAGGCTTCGATGCATTTGCCTACAAACTGAATTTCTTTTTGATGCGCGCACACGACTGGGAAGCGGAAAACTATTCGCCTGTGTATGGAAGCGACTCCAATGAGGATAATCCCGGACGCTTTGATGCCGTAAACATTTATGGTGATGAGTATTTCGCAGCAAATGATACGCGCACTGCTGCACCGTGGGGCAACAGTCGCGGCCTCGAGTTATTCCATCGCACAGGATACCGCGAAAGTGATCTTGTGGACTACAATGCTAAAAACCTGAAGGCAAGCACAGCATTACATTTTCGTCTTGCCCCGGAAAAGGGTTTTGAAAGTCCTGAGTTGATTTTGGCCACAAACATTGGCAACGGCACCACAGTTTACCAGGGCGATAATCGTTTTGCCTTGCGCGATATTTTCTTTATGCAAAACCGGGTTGAGTTGGTGCAAAAGGAAAATTGGTTCATCCGTGCATACATGACAAAGGAAGATGCGGGGCGTAGTTATGATCCTTACGCCACTGCATTAAAAATCCAGGACGCTGCCCGCTCCGATGAAGAGTGGGCTACCGTTTATCTCCGCTACTGGAACGACAGTATAAAGAGCATGGTGGATGCTAACGGTTATCCGTTGCTGGTTCCAGATCCTGACTGGCAACCAGGTGATCCCATTACAGAATATTATCTGCCTTACAATTACGATACGCAGCAGTTGTGGCTGGATGTTTACAACGATTCACTTACCTACTGGCACCACCTGACAGAGCAATGGACCAACAGCGGCAACGCAGGACTGGCAGCAATTGACCCCGTTGGTTTTTATGAACCCGGCTCCGCACAGTTTCTCTCTCTCTTCCAACAATACACTTCTGCCAAAAACAATGAAGGCGATGGGGGAACTCTCTTTTTCGACAAGAGTGCATTGTATCATGTTCATGCGGAAAAGATTTTTACACCTGAGTTAGCCGATGAAGTGCGCATAGGAGCAAACATGCGCTGGTACAGGCCCTACTCTGATGGAACCATTTTCAGTGATTCGGTTTACTACCAACACGAGGGTGAAGACAGCACGTTAAAAAGGAATGTGATTCGCAACAGTGAGTTTGGTGCGTATGTGGGCATGGAGAAAAAATTTATGGAAGACCAACTCATTCTCAACGCAACGCTACGCATGGATAAGAATGAAAATTTCCGGGCGATATTCACTCCGGCTGTTAGCGCTGTTTATTCACCCATGAAAAATCACTACCTGCGTTTTTTGTATTCATCGGCACTGCGCAATCCTACACTCAGTGATCAGTATCTCTACCTGAATGTTGGGCCTGCCATATTAAGTGGCAACCTGCTCGGTGCGGATAGCCTTATCACGCTGGATTCGTTTTATGATTTTCGTTCGACATTGAATCCCGATACGGTGGATTATTTCAACATTGATCCCATCAAACCCGAAAAAGTGCAAACGCTGGAATGCGGTTACAGGTTAACCCTGGGCAAGGATTTATTTGCTGACCTGAATTATTACTACAGCATCTACCGCCATTTTATTGGCTACAACATTGGCATAGATGCCACCTTTGATGAAACCACCGGTCTTCCTCAAAACATACAGGTGTTCAGGTATTCCGCCAACTCCAGAAATGAAGTGCGCACACAGGGTTTCGGCATCGGGTTGAATTACTACCTCAACAATCATCTGATGGTAAATGGAAACTACAATTGGAACAAGCTTGTCAAGTCGGTAGAGGACGATCCCATCATTCCTGCCTTCAATACTCCCGAACACAAATTCAACCTCGGCATAACTGGTCGCGATTTTTTGACATCAACTCAAAATGAAAACACGCTGGGCTTTTCTGTGTACTACAAATGGGTGCAGGGTTTTGTGTTTGAAGGTTCGCCACAATTTACAGGGCCTGTTCCCTCTTACTCCCTGATGGATGCGCAGGTGAATGTGAGTGTGAAAGCCATAGACTGCAATTTCAAAATCGGTTGTTCAAACCTTCTCAACAACCGAAGCATCCAGACCTATGGCGGGCCTGAAATTGGCCGCCTCGCATATTTATCGGTAGTGTATGAACTCATCAACTTGTAATAAATTTTTCAATCATAAATTCAATAAACAAAAAACAAAAAACAATGAAAAAAATTTCTACCTTATTCTTAATGATGCTGGTGGTGTTCGTTATGAACACACAGGCACAACGCTACATCGAGGAGGTGTTTACCGATGTGGAGGTTACCTCGGGTGTTACCTATGGCATGAATGCAACAGTACTTTATTACAACATTGAGGGAGTGGGAGAAGCTCTTCCTGAAGCGCTGATATTGGATGTGTACGAACCGGCTGGAGACACAGAAACCAACCGACCACTTATTCTCTACTTCCACACGGGCAATTTTTTACCTCATCCTCAAAACCAAAGTCCAACAGGATTGCGCACTGATTCTGCCGTAGTGGAATTGTGCTCTCGCTTTGCCCGGATGGGTTACGTGGTAGCATCATGCGATTATCGCCTGGGATGGAACCCCATTGCACCCACACAAGAGGAGAGGACTTACACTCTTATTAATGCTGCCTACCGCGGTGTGCAGGACAGCAGAACCGCTGCACGCTATTTCCGCATGACGGAAGCCGAGATGGATAATCCTTATGGCATTGACCCCACTAAAGTGGTGGTGTGGGGACAGGGCACAGGTGGATACATAGCGTTTGCCACGGCTACCATCAACGATTATGTTACGGATATTGGCATCAACCCAAAATTCCAGTGGGATCCGGATATGGATGGTAATCCACAGCCTATGGTTCTGGATTTTGTGAACGGTGATATCTACGGAACATCTTATGGTATTAATCCACTGGACATGGACACGCTGGCTTATCCTAACTGGCCGGGATATACTTCCGATTTCAGTGCTTCGGTAAATATGGGTGGTGCCATGGGCGACCTGGAATGGCTTGAGGATGGAAGCATTCCCATGATTTCATTTCATACTCCTAATGATCCGTTTGCACCCTATGAATTTGGTATGGTGGTGGTTCCGGTTTGGAATTACAATGTGGTGGAAGTGGATGGCAGTTACAATGTGCAGGAAAAACTTAGCGGTTTTGGAAGTAACGATGTATTTGGATTGCTGGATGGCGATAATTACTCCGCAGCCGCCAATACTTACAACGATGGTTTCTATGGGTTGTTCCCCTTCAACAGGCCGGTGGCCACTGACAGTGCACCGTGGGAATGGTGGGCACCTAATAATCCTAACAACGCCAACGGTCTTGCTACCAACCCCGACATGAGTGCGGAGAAAGGCAGGAATTATTGCGACTCTATTCAATGGTACACCGCGCCACGACTTGCTTGCATATTGAACCTGCCTAACAACCCGTGCAGCGGTGGAGTGCTTAATGATGCCTGCGACCTGGCTTACGATCTCAATGGTTCGATAGGTGGCAGCGGCAATATCCAGATTGAAAACGGTCCTTATTCCAACACCACCGCCACAGTGGGTAACGATCCTGAAGTGGGATGGGAATGCTGGCTGGAACCCGATGGAAACGGTGACTCTCCTTCGCTCGATAATTCCGTGTGGTTCACTTTTACAGGGGATGGAAACGACTACAACATTTTCGCTGATGATTGCGGTGGCGATCTTGATACGGAAGATTACATAGAATTGGGCGACACCCAGTTTGCGCTTTATGCCGGGGATGATTGCAGCAACCTTGTTCCCGTTCTTTGTGTGGATGATAGCGAGGATATTACTACCACTAATTACTTTGCGGAAATGGACCTTGAACTGGGCGATGGCATCACCTATTATTTATTGGTGGATGGTTTCAATTACTCCACGTTGGACCCAAACATTGCTATAGCTGATGGTGAATTTTGCCTCCAGATAACCAACGTGGTGGTGGGGGTTGATGAAATTCCGCAAACCTCCTTCGTGCTTTTCCCAAATCCGGCTAATGATCGCTTTACCATCAACGCCAAAGAAAATATGGAAACGGTGGAAGTATTCACTGCCCTTGGCCAATGCTTCAAGGTGTTCGATGGTTTATCATCGGACATCCTTCAGGTGAATACCGCCCATTGGGATGCCGGTATTTACAGTGTGCGCATCCGCACCGCAAATACTTCTGCAACCCAAACGGTGGTGGTGGAATAAAATCTTTTCATCTATCGGAAAAAAACTCCCTGCTGCTTTTGCGGCAGGGTTTTTTTTTGGGTGGGATGATGGGAAAAATCACTTCGCGGTTTTCCCAGCCCCAGTCTGTGGGTGGGACATTCCACCCCTGATTAGCTTATTTTCAAAAAGCCGCCATCAGCAAATCCAAACTCTTCCACGGCAACTCGAAAGTGGTGCCGATTATTTCGGAAGTGAGCACACCGTTGTACATGATCACACCATGGCGAAAGCCGTGGTGGTTGCGCACAAGATTGCTGATGCCGCCCTCGTCCCCAATGGAAAGAACAATGGGCGCGAAAATGTTGGACAGCGCATAACTGGCAGTGCGGCTAACGCGGGAGGCAAGGTTGGGTACGCAATAATGGATTACACCGTGTTCCTTAAAGATGGGTTTGTCGTGAGTGGTAACACGGCAGGTTTCAAAACATCCGCCCTGGTCAATGTCAATATCCACAATCACACTGCCGTATTTCATGTTGCTCACCATATCCTCGCTCACCACAATGGGAGTGCGCCCACCCTTGGTGTGCAATGCCCCGATGGCCACATCAGCAGTCTCCAGTGCATTGCGCAAATGGGTAGGCTGGATGGTACTTGTCCAAAGCCTCATTCCTAAATCGCTTTGAAGCCTGCGCAGGCGATAAACGTTATTGTCGAACACTTTTACAGTGGCACCTAAACCCAATGAAGCACGGGTTGCAAATTCGCCTACGGTACCCGCACCTATTATCACTACTTCGGTAGGTTTCACTCCGCTGATTCCGCCAAACATCAGCCCCTGCCCGCCACTGCTATTGCTCAGGTATTCCGCAGCAATGAGCACAGAGGTGTTTCCAGCAATTTCGCCCATGGCCCGCACCACGGGATAAATTCCACTATCATCCTTTATATAATCCCAGCCGATGGCCGTCACTTTTTTTGCTGAAAGCTGTTTGAAAGTTTCTGCCTTTTGCACCGGCATGTGTATGGCGCAAATAAGTGTTTGCCCGCTGGACCCGGCAGGTTTGCCAGGCATCATTGCAATTTCTTCGATGGATGGTGGCGCCACTTTCATTATCAGTTCGCTGCGGAAAACATCCTGCGGGCTGTACACAATGTGCGCCCCTGCCTCGCTGTAATCGTGGTCTTCGAAATGGGCTTCCTTGCCGGCACCGGTTTCCACCACCACTTTGTGGCCATGTGAAACCAGCAGCCCCACACTCTCCGGCACCAGTGCCACGCGCTTTTCCTGGAATGATGTTTCTTTGGGAATACCAATGGTGAGCCGTTGGTGTTTGTGTCCCACGGGGCGCAATTCCTCCTGCGGTGCAAGGGCAGCTTCTATGGCAAGATTGCGTATTGATTCTTTATTAATGTCCATAAGGGCGCTTATATATGGGGTGGTTTTCTTCATTCGTCACGGTGTGTGTGGGGTGGTAGACGATGAAGTTTGTGAAAGAAAAATTGGGATTCCGAAAGTAGGCAATTACAAAAGTCACCACGTTACCATGCATCGGGTTTTTCAAGATGCGTTTGTTTGCAAGGGTGGTCCCGGTGTGCGATTGTCTCGGGAGCATCCATCACAGTGAGATCGTAGTCCACATTGAATGATAAGAATTGGATGTTGGAGAAATGGTGGCGGGGTTTGATGTGCTTATGGAAACTTGCCGCACACAATTTTTCCTGGAAAAAATCTCACCTGCCATATTTTGTTTTTACGTCTGATTGCCCCAATGCGATAAGAGTGTTTATCCGTCTTAACAATTATCCTGTAGTGGTGAGAGAATTGAGAACAGGACGGTTCGCAGCCGCGCCTGAATTCATCATTCTCTCTTGAACCTGATCCTGCTATCTTTGGCTCATTCCTTCAATTAACCTTAAACAAATTCCAAATGAATCGTCTGTACTCCGTTTGCAGAAGTTTGCTTCATTCTTCTGAAACAAAAAATCTAATCCGCATTTGTGTTTCAATTTTCTTCATAATGCTTCTCGCTTCAGCAAGCAATGCCCAATGGCTCGACTGGCAAAATGAAAATGCCGGGCGTCTCATTCTTACTTCCGTTGCCACCAGCGATGATGAGGAGAAAGACATGTGGGCGGCAGACCTCGACAACGATGGAATGACTGATGTGGTAGTGGCACGCAAGGAACCATTTTCAGCTTCCTCAGAACCCGCAAAACCTGCATTGCTTCTCATGAATGAAAATGGAGTGATGACCGACCGCACCACGGTGTACGCCAACGGCTTTATCACTACTCCCATGTTTGCCCGCGATGTTTACATAGGTGACTTGACAGGAGACGGATGGCCTGATGTGGTCTTTGCAAACACATTTGGCATGCAGCCAAAATTTTACCACAACCTGGGCGAAGACGGCAGCGGTAACTGGCTGGGACTTGCTGATGAAAGCGCTGCACGATTCCCGTTGCTCAACGAAGACACTATACTTTTTTGCGCACTTTGGGCCGGTGATGTAACGGGGGAAGGTTTTCCCGATCTCTACTTCTGCAACTATCGGGTGAACTCCGGTGGGGGTACAGCAAAAGACTATCTGCTAATCAATAACGGCACTGGTTACTTCACTAACGAAAGCCAGGCTAGACTTGGCAGCCTGCGCAACTCTGCCTTCGGCACTGCGGTGCAGATTCACGACATGGACAACGATGGCGACAAGGAAATTATTAAGTGCACCACGTTGTACAATGTATCGCCCTGGAACGCGCGTGGTGTTATCATACTGTACAACAATGGCACAGGAAATTTTACTAATTGGCAAAACATACAGCCAGGCAGTTCGCCCTACATGTTCGAAATTGCTGATTTCAACCTCGATGGTAAAAAGGATCTTGTGGTGGTTGATGACGGGAGCGATCGCCTGCTCACAGCCGGAACCATCACCGCTAATTCCAATATATCTTACACACAGGTGAACTTTAATTTCTCCAGTTCAAATGGTTTCGGTGGCAATGTTCATGCAGCCGATCTTGATCTGGATGGAGATATGGACGTTGCAATTTCCGATGTGGACGTGGATATTCCGCCTTGCGATTCGGGAAGACGATTGGCCATTTATCAAAACAACGCAGGAACTTTCGCCAATCCGTACGGCAGCACCATTTATCCCTGGGCCGATAACAGTTACGATCTTTGTTTCCTCGACATCAACGATGACGGATTGCAGGATTTAATCTCATGCAGTTGTTCAGGATATGGATTGTACATGAGTGACAATTGTTCGCTCGCCCCCAATCCTTCCGACTACGATGAAGATGGGCTGGCCGATGCCTGTGATCCATGTCCCACCAATCCCGATGCTGCGTGTTCACCACCGACAGATTTTCCCACTGCCGATCTCGATCACAGTGTTGCGCGGCAATGGAATGAATTGTTGCTTGGTTCCATCCGAAAGGATTTTGCGCGTCCTCCTGTTCATGCACGCAATCTTTTCCATTTGAGTTTGGCTCTGTATGATGCATGGGCGGCTTACGAAGATGGTGCATGCACATTTCTTCTCGGGCAAACTGTGGATGGTTTCACTTGTGCCTTCAACGGAATTGCTCCACCTGCGGATGTTGATGCGGCACGCGACACTGCCATCAGTTATGCTGCATACCGCATTCTGCAAAACCGTTTTGTGAACTCACCCAATGGTGCATTGCTTTTTCAGGGTTACGATTATCACATGGACACTCTCGGGTTTGACAAAACATTTACTTCAACCGATTACTCCGGTGGAAATGCTGCTGCACTGGGCAACTACATCGCGGATCGTGTCATCGCATTCGGAATGCAGGATGGCTGCAACGAGGCAGGCAATTACGACTATCAGGTTTATGTGCCGGTAAATCCACCCATGATTGTGGACGAACCCGGGAACCCGAACGTGGTTGACATCAACCGCTGGCAACCCACCACTCTCGATATTTTTATTGACCAAAGCGGAAACGAAATTCCTGGAGCGACCCCGAAGTTTATCGGGCCGGAGTGGGGAACGGTTACTCCATTTGCCTTGAGCACGGATGACATGGTAACCAACACGCGTGATGGTTTTGATTACCTCGTTTATCATGACCCCGGAACACCTCCACTGCTGCAAATGGACGGAAGCGGAACATCCGATTTGTTCAAATGGAATTTTGCAACGGTGCTCACATGGTCATCGCATCTTGATCCAACAGATGGAGTGATGTGGGACATCTCGCCTGCTTCGCGCGGTGATGTGGATATGCTTCCGACCGACCCGAACGACTACGATACGTTTTATGATCAACTGAATGGAGGCACCACAACGAATGGCCATCCGGTGAATCCGGCAACCGGATTCCCGTACACTCCCAACATGGTTCCTCGTGGAGATTATGCAAGGGTGCTTGCAGAATTTTGGGCCGATGGTCCGAATTCAGAAACTCCTCCCGGCCACTGGTTTTCAATTTTCAACTATGTGAGCGACCATGCCATGGTGGTAAAGCAGTTCAAGGGTGAAGGTCCTGTGCTCGAAGACCTGGAATGGGACGTAAAAGGATATCTCGCACTTGGTGGTGCCATGCACGATGCAGCCATTGCCGTTTGGGGAATAAAAGGTTGGTACGATTGGACACGCCCTGTTCACTCCATTCGCGCCATGGCCGACCTGGGACAAAGCACAGATGCACAGGCATCCAATTATCATCCGGCAGGACTTCCGCTTATTCCGGGGTTTATCGAAACGGTGCAAACGGGAGATCCTCTTGCCGGGCCTGGAGACATCAACGCGGGTAAAATAAAAGTGTATGGATGGCTAGGTCATGAAGTGATTGACAACGTGGATGTGGATGAAGCCGGAGTGGACTGGCTGCTTGCCGAAAACTGGTTCCCGTTCCAGCGTTCATCATTCGTCACTCCTCCATTCGCTGGCTATACTTCCGGTCACTCAAGCTATTCGCGCGCTGCGGCAGAAGTGCTAACGCTTTTCACCGGTGATGAATATTTTCCAGGAGGCATGGGAGAATTTTTTGCACCGCAAAACCAGTTCCTGATATTTGAAGATGGACCCAGCGTGAATGTTAACCTACAGTGGGCAACGTATCGCGATGCTGCAGATGAAAGTGCGCTCTCAAGAATTTGGGGAGGCATACATCCACCCGCTGATGACGTTCCTTCGCGATTGATTGGTATCGAAGTAGGGATTGATGCTTTTGCAAAAGCCGAAGCCTTGTTTACCGATAGTGACAGTGATGGCCTTTGCGATTTTGTTGATCCTCCTGCTCCGCCATGCATTGGTGATTTCACGAATGATGGCGCGATAAATACCAGTGACCTGCTGTTGCTGCTTGGACAAATGGGCTGCACATCATCATGCGGAGTGTTCGATATGACAGGCGATGACGTGGTGAATACCAGTGACGTGTTGATCTTCCTCGGTGTTTTCGGAACATTTTGTCCGTGAGGCAAAAATTACGGAACAAAAAAGGGAGCGACTGAGGCTCCCTTTTTTATTTCTAGTCCCTGTTATTGCCTAATGATTTTTTGCGAAGCAATAGCGTTGCTCATCCGCAATTCATAGACACCACTCGCCCATTCACCCGCATCCACCATCATCTCTTTTGAAGTATTGTTTTGCTGAAGAACAATTCTTCCCCTCGGGACCATCACCGTGAAAGAATCGCCCGCATTGAAACCAGAAAGATGGCTGATGAAAAAATCGGATACAGGATTAGAGACAACCTGACATTTGAAACTTCTTTCACCTTATTGAATCTTTGAATACCCTTGATAATCATTTGAGTTGTTTCACTCTCACCATGTTCGGTTTAATGACAGTGAAATTGCCTTCAAGATTTTCTTTCAGCGTGTCAACCGCCTTGAACACCACATCCGCTCTTTGACTGCGATTGAGACCATCCAACCGAAGCAAAATGACTCCGGCATGAGCCTGCCTTCCTGAATACAAGTTCACCAAAATCCTTGTCTTAGGTGATTACGATTCTGCCAGTGTCATTCGCAAGGTTCAGTATTTTATCATCAGGCATTTGCCGGTTGTTTTTAAGAATGGATAGAACATCAAAACCCGTTTCGCGCAAAGCGACTACTACTGAAAAGGCAACGCCTTCGTCAGCCAGGAATTTCATGAAGCTATGGCGAAGGTGATGTCACCACTCACATGGTGTGCTGCATAAATGAGTGCGGCCTTGATGCTTTCCTGTGTCAGTTTAGGATAGTCCTGAAGGATGTCCTCCTCCTTTTCACCAGCACCCAGTTTTTCAAGAATGGACTGGACAGTGATCCTTGTTCCGCGAATGACAGGTTTGCCCATCATCACTTCGGGATTGATTTCAATGTGGTCTGTTATAATCATTGCTGTGTGGATTTCTGTTGGAACAAATTTAGAGCGAAGACCAGGCGAATCAGTGTTTATTCCTTTATCAGTTTTCTGTATAGAAATTGTCCGCTTACCTCACTTCATACACCCCACTCTCCCACGCACCCGCATCCATCACCATCTCTTTTGAAGTAATGTTTTGCTGAAGAACAATTCTTCCCATCGCGTCCATCACCGTGAAAGAATCGCCTGCATTGAATGTAAATAATTGGATGGTGAAAAAATCGGTGACGGGATTAGGAACGATATTTAAAATTGAAGATTGAAAATTCTCTGAGACCCCAACGAAGTTTATTGCTTCCAAAACGGAATAACATCCATTCTCATCTACAAGTGAAACGGTTTAGCTAACTTCTGCTTCTGCAACGAGTGTAGTTGATAAACCCCATCAACAGGCACATCATTCATTTCCATTTTGAGTAATGGAAGGCCTTCATGCATAATCACCTGAATACACTTTGCCGTATGGATATGCTGGCCCTCGGTGGAGTGATTGCGTGCGTGCATCACCTCAAGCCGATTGTGTTGAACATTCAATGGAGCATTCGCACAGCAGCATATGCTTTATTTATTTGGGTGATGATAAATGCAGGGAGTCAGCCTACAGCCCACAACATCATGAGCCAGCTCTTTACCAATATCTTTTCGGAGTATGTTTTATTTTCTGGATGCTGAAGTACATGTTCAATCCTAAGTCATGGTTGTCATTCAAACGAAAGAATTTTATTCATTACCTCGGCAAAACATCCTACGGACTCTATATGTATCACAACATTCTTGTGAGTTTCGTGATACTGATGGTGGTGCAGCCCAACGACTTCGTGGAACACGATTGGTGGAAATACTGGCTCATCTACCTTAGCTCAACCATTCTTATCTCCGCTCTCAGTTTTGAATTTTTTGAAAAGCACTTTTTGAAGTGGAAGGATAAGTTTGCCGTCATACTAACGAAAAGGTAACTAGCCACCCAAATCATTTTCAAATTTTCAAATTGATATGCTCGATAAAAACGGAATAGCAAAACGCATCGCTCTGGAAGTGAAAGACGGGATGTACGTGAACCTGGGTATTGGAATTCCCACACTCGTTGCCAATTACATTCCCGATGGCATCGAAGTAATTCTGCAAAGTGAAAACGGATTGCTGGGCATGGGTCCATTTCCTTTTGAGGGAGAAGAAGACCCCGATCTTATCAATGCAGGTAAACAAACCATCACCACGCTTCCCGGTTCTGTCTTCTTCGATAGCGCCATGAGCTTCGGGATGATTCGCGCCCGGAAAGTTGACCTCACCATTCTGGGTGCAATGGAAGTGACCGACCAGGGAGATATTGCCAATTGGAAAGTACCGGGTAAAATGGTGAAGGGAATGGGTGGCGCAATGGATCTTGTGGCATCAGCCAAGAACATTATTGTTGCGATGCAACATTGCGACAAAGCAGGAAATTCGAAATTGCTTTCACAATGCACACTTCCGCTCACCGGAGTGAAGTGCGTGAAAAAAGTGGTGACAGACCTCGGAGTATTCGACATACGCGATGGAGCATTTCATCTTCTTGAACGCGCCCCTGGCATTTCAATAGAAGAAATTGTGGCGAAGACTGCAGGGAAATTGGTGGTGCCGGAGATGGTGAATGAAATAGCAACCTGAGATTAAATATTCCATTGCGGCCAACTCAAACTCCGTTTGCTGTGTCTTTATGTCCGTTACATTTGTTTTTTTGTGTGAAGAGAACACCGATTCTTTACCAACAAAATCTTATACCATGAACCATTCTTACACAATTAAACTCACCAGAGTTTTTACATGCCTTTCACTGCTATGTTTTCAGTTCAATGTCCTTTCCCAAGATGGCGAAATAATACAGACCAAGGGAAAAGAATTTTGGATAGGCTTCATGAAAAACTATGAACTACAGGGTGACGCCAAGTTGGATATATTCATTACATCTGACCAAAACACCACCGGAACGGTTTCAGTTCCACTACAGGGCTGGACCCAAAATTTTGTGGTAAATGCCAACGTGACTACAACTGTTACAGTACCTAACAATATTGCTGAAACCCTCACCTTCGGATCCCTGGACCAAACAGGGGTACTGGTGGAAACAGCAGATACTGTGGCTGTATTTGCCATCAACTTCAAAGGCTTTACCGCTGACGGAATGAAATGCCTGCCGATGGCAGCATTGGGCACGGAATACCGTGTGGCTGCCTACCAGGGTTTGGAGGGTTATGATTACAACTCAGAGATGATGGTGGTGGCCACCGCTGATGACACAGAAATTGAAATTACCCCATCTACCAATACTTCTTCAGGCCAACTTGCAGGTGTTACTTATACTATCCAGATGGATCAGGGAGAATCCTACCAGTTGAAAGCACAAAACTGGGATGATGACCTTACAGGAAGTTTGATAGCAGGAACAGAAGCCAGCGGACCATGTCGCCCTTTTGCTGTATTCAGCGGATCCGATTGTCCTAATATTCCTTATGGATGCACGGCCTGTGATCATGTATGTGAACAAAACTTCCCCACGGATGCCTGGGGTACGGAATTTATCTTAGTTCCATTTTCATTGGCCAATAGCTACACCTATAAAATACTTGCCCACCAGGATGGCACACAGGTAACCGTGAATGGAGGCGCCCCCATTAATCTCGATGCGGGTGACAGTAACGAATACAATAGCACAAGTAACGTGCTGTGTATTCAGTCCAACCTCCCCATCAATGTAATTCAGTACATGGAAGGGCTGGACTGTGGCGGGGCGGGCGATCCGGCCATGCTTATTTTGGATGATGTGAATCAAAGCATCCAGAATATAACCTTCTCCACAGTGGAATCTGTAGTTATTACGCAGCACAATGTGAACCTCATTGTGTCCACCGTTGATGTGGGAGAGGCAACATTGGATGGTGTTTCTATTCCTGTCTCTGCGTTTGATGTGGTTCCTTCCTGTCCCGATTTCTCGTATGCCCAAATAGACATAAACGAGGGAAGCCATACCCTGGATGCTCCCGATGGGGTAACGGGTTATGTATATGGAACAGGGGGTTATGAAAGTTATGCTTATTCTGTAGGCTCATTTAGGCATGTGCCCGGTGTAATCATTGACCAGGTGCTTTGTGCAACAGAAACGGATACTCTTTATATCGGGCTGGAAGGTGACTACAATAATATCTTCTGGGTAAACTCAGCATTTCCCGAGGACACGCTGGGTTACGGTGCACAATTTATTATTTATCCTCCAATAGAATCAGGTGTATATATAGGAACCGGATATGAATTTATTTCCGACTGCCAGCACCAGGAGTTGTTTAGTGTCGAAATTCCCGAACAGCCCATCAATGTGAGCATCGCTGAACCGGATGCGCCCATTTGCCAGTTTCAGGCCGTACAGTTAATCTCCGATGTGGATCCGTTTAATAACTATTATCAGTATTCTTGGTCGCCTGCATTCGGGCTGGATAATCCGACATCTGCAACTCCATTGGCTAGTCCGTTTGAAACCACAGAATATACGCTTACTGTTACTTCACCAGGTGGTTGCAATTACGGAACCGGGATAGTCACAGTAGAAGTAAACCCCGGAAGTATTGCGGGATTAAATGTAACTCCTCCGGTTGCATATTTATGTACAGGAGACCAGGTTCAGTTAGAAGCCAATTATGAATTGCTTATACTGTCCGATTTGATTGCCACCAATTTTGACAGTAATCAATGGGAAGATGTACTGGGCGGAATTGCTTCCGATGATTGTGGAGCCGGAAACCAAAACGCACTTTACTTCAATGGTGGGGGCACCCGCAGTGCCACTACCATTGCAGTGGACGTGAGCAATGGCGGGACAGTACATTTTCTTCTGAAAGTGGCTGATGGTGCACCACCTTGTGATGATACCGAGGCGGGCGAAAACATTATACTCGCTTATTCGACTGGCGGCCCCTTTAATACCATTGCTACATATAATGAAGCAGCCTATCCTAATTTTACTGAACTTTTTGTTTCTATTCCACTGGCAGCCTATTCAGCCAATACACGCTTCCGTTGGAGTCAGCCTATATTTTCAGGGGCAGGAGAAGATAACTGGGCTATAGACCAGATTTATATTAGCGCTATAGAAGGCGCTCCACAGAACCTGGAGTGGACGCCAAGCACCTGGCTAAGCGATGCCACGGATAATAACCCTTTGGCGAGTCCCGAGGGAACAATTACTTATACCGTCACTCTTTCTGACGGAGGCTCGTGTGAGTATAACGACAGCACCACCGTTTCTGTGTTTCCAGCACCCGACATTGCAGCAGGCAGTGACATTGAAGTATGCGGATTTACCGAAGTAGTGTTGCAGGCTGAAGATAATGCAGACCTCCCTAACCTGGTTTGGCAGTGGTCGCCACCGGAATACCTGCAAACACCCAACTCATCATCTACATTATTAAATGATTTCGGAAACTTCAGCCAGACTTATATCGTGACTGCCAGCAATGCAGGTGTGTGCGAAGATTCTGACACCATTTTCGTAAACATCCTGTTGCCTTACTTCGGCTTAGGTCCTGATATAGAATACTGTGAAAGCTGGGGAGAAGTGTGGCTGTATGCCAACGGCCCGTTTGATGGCGTATACGAGTGGAGTACGGGGCAAACAGGACAATCCATTACCGTGACCGAAGAAGGAATGTATTGGGTTGAGGTAACCAGTGGGGTTTGTATAACAAGCGATACCATCAATGTGACATTGGACCCCGGACCAGCGCTTAACCTTGGCCCTGACCAAACCCTTTGCAGTGGTGGAAGCATCATACTGGATGCAGGAACCGATGCTGGCTACTACCAGTGGAACGATTTTTCAACCGGTCAAACACTTTCAGTCAGCACTCCCGGAACTTATTCCGTTACCGTGTGGGATGATAATTTTAATTGCTCGGCTTTCGATGAGGTAGTAGTTGCTGTAGGAACAATACCCGTTTTTAATATTGGGAATGATGTAGAACTTTGCGATGAGGATAACTACCAGTTGAATGCAAACATTATAGCCGACACCTACCTGTGGTCTACCGGAGAAAGTACCACCGCCATTACAGTGAGCCAATCTGGAAACTATTCTTTAACCGTGAATAATAATGGATGCGAAGGCGATGATGATATTGATGTCAGTTTTTATTTCACCCCTGTTTTTAGCCTGGGTGATGATCTGATAACCTGCGATGAAGTGGAACTAACCCTCCAGGCTGCGGAAGTGCCCGGAGCTACTTATTTATGGAGTACAGGAGAAACCACCTCATCCATTGTAGTGAATGATGATGGTAACTATTGGGCTGAAGTAACCATTGGTCCATGTTCTTATTCTGACACATTACTTTTTGTACCGACTGCCTTCGAACCGTATGTATTTATGCCCAACATTTTTACACCCAATGGCGATGGCAAGAATGAAAAGTTTGGTCCCGTTGCACAGGATATCAGGGATTACCAATTCCGGATATACAACCGGTGGGGCGAACTGCTTTTTGAAACCAATGACTTTGAAAAAGGATGGCACGGAAAAATAGATAATGAAATGGCGTCATCCGGTGTGTATTTCTATACTATCAGGTACGAGGAATTATGTACAGGCAAGAAGATAGATTATGACGGTGCCTTCTCCCTAATCGGAGCAGAGTAAGTGGGATGGGGGCCGAAATCTCGCCAGAAAGGATTTGCGTTTTGTCAATTTTCGATGGCCGGCAGGTTCCTCAAAAAATCCAGCACTTCTTTGAATGACGAAATGAAGTAAGTAGCAATTCTCGATATGCCTCCACCAAAAATCTCCGTCATCATCCCCATTTACAATGAAGAAGAAAACATTCTTCATCTTCATGATCGCATTCATGCTGTTCTAAAGTCCATCACCGATTCTTTTCAACTCGTTTTTGTAAATGATGGAAGTCGCGACAACTCTTTGCACATCATAAAATCCCTTGCACAAGAAAATGCACAAGTCCGTTTTATTGACCTCAGCAGGAATTTCGGACACCAGGTGGCGGTGAGTGCAGGCCTCGATCACGCCCATGGCGATGCGGTGGTAATCATTGATGCCGATCTCCAGGATCCACCCGAAGTCATTGTGCAATTGTATAAGAAGCTAATGGAAGGAAACGATGTGGTATATGCCAAGCGCAAATCGCGTAGTGGCGAATCATGGCTCAAAAAAATTACCGCAAAAATTTTCTATCGTATCCTCTCTCGTCTCACTTCGTTCAACATTCCTGTGGATACCGGAGATTTCCGAATCATGTCGCGAAGAATTGTTGCGGTGCTCCGCAACATGCCCGAACAACAGAAATACCTGCGGGGTCAAATTGCATGGGCGGGTTTCCGGCAGACTTATGTAGAATATAATCGTGAAAAAAGAAACGCTGGAAAAACAGGATATACTTACAGGAAGATGATTCGCTTCGCACTAGATGGTGTCACATCTTTCAGCAATTTTCCACTGCGATTTGCAACCATTGCCGGTTTTGTAGTCAGTGGAATTGCATTTATCATCATGCTCTATACGCTCTACTCACGCTTCATCATCAAGGACTATGTACCCGGCTGGGCATCACTTATCCTGTCCGTTTTGTTCATCGGGGGAATCCAGTTGATAGGCATCGGCATCATTGGGGAATACATCAGCCGGATCAACGCGAATGTGAGGAACAGGCCGCTGTATCTCATCAACGAAACAAACATGGACAAGACGATTGATGCAAATGAAACTGCACTTTAACCAACTACTCGATTGAAAGGGAAAGAAAAAAATCTGATCGGACTGAGTATTGCCATTCTCGCGGGTTGGCTGTTTTTTTCGTTGTATTACGCAAGCATCCGCTTGTACGGTGACGCCTCCGGATATCTTTTCCAAATGATCAATGAAGATAAATTCTTCGTTGTGCACCTGCGGCCGGTTTCGTTCCTCACACAACTTCTGCCCATGTTGGCAATGAAGATGAACGCATCGTTGCGCACGATCATCATTTTGTTTTCATTCAACGAGTGGTTGCTCATGGCTTGCGGATATTTTGTTATTGCATTCAGCATGAAAAACAAACCAATGGGACTGGCCATGTTGCTTGTATTCGTGATTGGTTCCAGATGGAATTATTTCAATCCCGTTTCAGAATTGTATCTGGGAGTTCCTTTTTTTTTCATGCTGGCCTGTGTCCTTACAAAAGCAAAAAGAGATGTGTTGTATTGGCTGCTGTTCACTGCACTTCTCGTTTTCACCATCTTCAATCATCCATTGTATTCATTGCTGGTTCCCTCATTGTTGGGTTGGTTTTTCCTCACCGGCAAAAGGAAAATAAGATCATCTTTTGCGGAAGTGGGTGTATCACTGTTGCTCATCATTCTGCATTTGCGCCTGCTGGATGATTACGACATGCGATCATTCAATCCGGATGAGGAGCAACACTCTCTCACTGAACGAATCATTGGCTTCAACTATATGCAGTGGTTCACCTACTGTGGCGTTTACCTCACCGGACTGCTGGTACTTACCGCTATCACATTCTACGTGTTTTGGAACGAAAAAAGAAAACGCATTGCGCTGGTTTTTCTCACGGGTGTGTTGGCTTATACTCTTATGGTATTGTACAAACATGGCAACGATTTTTCTAAAACGTTAGAGCCTTTCGAGCGCTATTTGTTTCCTCTCAGCATAATGGTATGCATGATTTTCTTCTCGGAAAAATACTATTTGAAAATGAGATGGACTGTCTGGCTTGTCGCTCTTGTTTCATGCTACCACTTCATCCAGCTTTTTCTGTATGGACAAAAAGTGGAAGCCCGCTATGCACAACTCGAAAGGGCTATCCAATATGCAGATGCCAGGGAAATACCAAAACTGGTTTTTCGAGCGGAGAATTATTTGAGCCAACCATTTGGGCATGACTGGACTTTTTCTTATGAGTCGTTACTGCTTTCGTCCGCTGATGATAGCAAGGCGACAAGGCAAGTTGTGATCCTTGAATATTTTCCCAAGAACACCATTGAGCAGGTAAAAGCAAACGAATTCATTTATGCCCCGGATGCCTCCTCGCGAAAAGGGATTGAACAATTGAATACCCGCTACTTCAGCATGTCCGCATCGGAATTTGCACTCGCCAATACCGATTCCATTAACAGTATCCAACCGGATGAGTTTTTTAAGAATATCAAGATTGAATTTGCCGGGGCTGAAAAACCCGATGCAAAAAACCGCACTTACCATCTTCCCATACGCATCATAAATTCCAATTCGCGTCCATTATTCAGCGGCAACAAAATGGAAAGAAATGAATTGAGCTATCAATTCTATGATGACAATGGTGAAAAGCTAGATCACGAAAAAATTTTCACTCCGGTTTTTGCAGATGTCTTTGATGTGGTGAATCAACAAATTAATCTCCGTACACCCGAACATGTCACCGGTGATTTGCAATTGCAATTCGTTTTAATGGTGGGCGAAAAAGTTGTTGAACTGGGAGAAGCCGTGCGTCTGAAATTTTAACCTTCCATTTCTACACTCACGCTTTCAACCTGCCCCTGCATAGGCGCATTCATCTTCGTGAGCCTCACCCAAATTTTTTCTGAGGCTGGAAATTCTTTTCTTAGTGACATAACAATTCTATGAGCGACATGCTCAATCAACTTCGCGCGAATTTTCATTTCGTGCTGCACAATTCCGTTCACACGCACATAGTCAATCGTTTTAGAAAGATCATCTTGAAGTGCTGCTTCAGTGAAATCAAAATCAATGGCAACATCAACGGTGTAATCACCACCTATGATTTCTTCTTCGGGCCAACAGCCGTGGTGTGCATAGATGCGGAGGTGGTTGAGGCGAATCACGGGCATGTGGATTCTCTATTTTTCAGAAGCTACACCCGCCATCAAATACTCCCGGTTCATCCGCGCAATGTTTTCGAGTGAAATCAATTTCGGGCATTGCACTTCGCATGCACCTATGTTGGAGCAATTTCCAAAACCTTCATTGTCCATTTGCTCCACCATGTTGAGTACGCGTTCTCTTCTTTCCACCTGCCCTTGTGGAAGCAATGCAAGTTGAGAAACTTTTGCAGAGACAAAAAGCATAGCGCTTCCATTGGGACAAGAGGCCACACATGCACCGCAACCGATGCATGTTGCTGCATCAAAACTTTTATCAGCATCGAGTTTCGGAATGGGGATAGCATTCGCATCAAGAGTTCTTCCGCTTGTATTCACTGAAACAAATCCACCAGCTTCTATCACACGATCGAAAGCAGAGCGATCCACCATCAAATCTTTGATAACAGGAAATGCTTTGCTACGCCACGGTTCAATGTAAATGGTATCACCATCCTTGAAAGAACGCATGTGCAGTTGGCAAGTGGTAACTCCGCGATTAGGCCCATGAGCTTCTCCATTGATGAACATCGAGCACATGCCACAAATACCTTCTCGGCAATCGTGATCAAATGCCACAGTATCATCTCCGCGTTCCACGAGTTGATCGTTGAGAACGTCCATCATTTCGAGGAAGGACATGTCGGGAGAGATGTTGGAGATTTGGTAATCTACCAACCTTCCTCCTTCAGTTGAATTTGACTGCCGCCAGATTTTTAGTTTCAGATTCATTGTTTCGCTGCTCATATTATTTGTACGATCGCTGTTGAACCTTAATGTTTTCGTAAACGAGTTCCTCCTTGCTCAGTTTAGGTGACGAAGCATTGCCACTCCACTCCCACGCTGCAACGTATTTGAACTTCTCATCATCTCGCATCGCTTCGCCTTCTTCGGTTTGGTATTCTTCGCGGAAATGACCGCCACAACTTTCATTTCTTTCCAGTGCGTCAATACACATCAGTTCACCCAGTTCGAGGAAATCTGCAACGCGTCCGGCTTTTTCTAATTCGGGATTCATGCTTTCAGTTGTGCCGGGAATTTTCACTCCTTTGTAAAACTCTTCACGGATGGATTTAATTTCTTCAATCGCTTGTTTCAATCCATTTTCATTTCGCGCCATTCCGCATTTTTCCCACATCACTTTTCCGAGGCGTTTGTGGAAATGGTCCACTGGTTTTGAACCGTTGTTTTTCGAAAGTTTTTCAATTTGTTCTCGCACATTTTTTTCTGCGGCTACAAATTCATTTGCGTCTTCAGAAATATGTCCGGTGCGAATTTCATCGGCCAGATAATTTCCTATTGTGTACGGAAGAACAAAATACCCATCGGCCAATCCTTGCATGAGTGCCGAAGCCCCAAGGCGGTTTGCACCGTGGTCAGAAAAATTTGCTTCGCCCAGTGCATAACAACCGGGAATCGAAGTCATCAATTCATAATCCACCCACAGTCCGCCCATGGTGTAATGCACCGCGGGATAAATCATCATGGGAGTTTTGTATGGATTTTCCGCAACGATTTGTTCATACATCTGGAAGAGGTTTCCGTATTTCTCTTCCACTACTTTGGTTCCGAGTTCGATGATTTGCTGTTGCGTAGCGTTGTGAATGCCTTTGATATTCGCTTGGGTCTTTCCGTAACGAATTATTGCTGAAGAAAAATCGAGATAGACCGCTTCACCTGTTTGGTTCACTCCAAAACTATCATCACATCTTTCTTTCGCAGCACGGGAGGCCACATCGCGCGGCACAAGATTTCCGAACGCGGGGTAACGTCTTTCCAAATAATAATCTCTTCGCTCTTCCGATAATTCAGCCGGTGAAAGTTTTTTCGCCCGAATTTTTTCTACATCTTCTTTGTGTTTCGGAACCCAAATCCGTCCATCGTTGCGAAGTGATTCTGACATGAGCGTGAGTTTCGACTGATGGTCGCCACTCACCGGAATGCACGTAGGGTGAATTTGGGTGTAGCAGGGATTAGCAAATGCAGCACCGCGTTTGTGTGCCCTCCATGCAGCCGTCACGTTGCTGCCCATCGCATTGGTGGATAGAAAAAACACATTGCCATAACCACCGGTGCAAAGTGCAACAGCATGAGCACTGTGTCTTTCAATTGCTCCGGTCACAAGATTTCGCGCAATGATTCCGCGAGCCTTTCCATCTACAATAACTAAATCCAACATCTCGTGGCGATTGAACATCTCCACTGTTCCTTTCCCTATTTGTCGCGAAAGCGCAGAGTATGCACCAAGCAAAAGCTGTTGTCCGGTTTGTCCTCTTGCATAAAAAGTTCTCGATACTTGCGTTCCACCAAACGAACGGTTGTCGAGCAGCCCGCCATAGTCTCTTGCAAACGGAACTCCCTGGGCCACACATTGGTCAATGATGCTTGTACTTACTTCCGCAAGGCGATGAACATTGGCTTCTCGTGCACGATAGTCGCCACCTTTTATTGTGTCATAGAACAAACGATAAGTAGAGTCACCATCGTTCATGTAATTTTTTGCTGCGTTGATTCCACCCTGTGCTGCAATCGAGTGTGCACGCCTCGGAGAATCCTGGAAACAAAATGCTTTCACTTTGTACCCCATCTCAGCAAGTGAAGCTGCAGCACTTGCACCAGCCAGACCAGTGCCCACCACAATCACCTCAACATTTCTCCTGTTGGAGGGATTGACCAGTTTCGAGTGGTCTTTGAAATGTGTCCACTTTTTTTCGAGCGGACCGGAGGGGATTTTTGAATCTAAAATCATTTCTTGATTTGGTGTCCCGATAGCTATCGGGATGTTGATTTAGTGATTGATAGTTTTAAGGATTTGTTGATTGAGTCAATCAAGCCAGCAACATCTGGAAAATCATTTTTAAGTTTATAAATGTTGAGTTGTGGAAGAAGCTGATAGTCGTGCGAGAGTTTGGTGTATGAACTTTTGGTTGAATTGCGTGTGAGTAACATTCACAGCCACGCACACATTCTCCCCACTTTCAAGATTGATGGTGCAATCGCGGAAGCCGAAGAAATTTTTGAGTGTAATTGACTTTATCATTTTCTGTTGTTCAATTCTTCGAGGATTTCCGGAATACCATCTAACCAAACAAAATGAATTGAAACCGGCATCATCGCAAACACGAACGGAACCACAATGGAAAAAGCAACTCCGCTCAATTTGATAATGCCGTTGTATTTCGCATGATTCAATCCCAATGTCTGAAACGCACTCTTGAAACCATGCAGCAAATGCCAGAATAGTGCAAAACACCCTGCAACATAAATCACCACGACAAGCGGGCTTCGGAAAATTTCAACCATCAATGCGAAAAGGTTTTCCTGTCCAACTCCATCAGTTCCGTAAGGTTCAAGACTTCCCACAATGCTGCGCGACTTTACCCAAAAGTGGGAAAGATGCAGAATGAGAAAAAGAAGAATCAATGTGCCCAGCAAGGCCATACTGCGCGAATACCATCGGCTGCTGGTTGAAAGTTTTTCTTTTACGTACTTTACTGGACGTGCTTTCCTGTTTTGAAAATAAAGAAGCAATCCATCCACAATGTGAACGATGAATCCGATGAACAGCACAATCTCCATGGTGCGAATGATGATGTTGTGGCCAAAAAAATGTGCCCACCAATTGAAAGTAACTCCGCCATCGTTGAACCAAATCATACCATTGATCGTGGCATGCACAATAAGAAATACGATTAGGAAAAGTCCGGTACCCGCCATCCAGAGTTTTTTGGCGATGCTGGATTTGAATAAGGCGGATTTCATCAAGAAGGGATGCAGGGAAATTTTTTGCGTGGCGAATTTAAGTTCGATGTAAAGTTTCTTACTGAAAGGCCTATCCGAACAATAGTCAGAAATTTTTACTCAGTTGATCATTCATTTACTGTTGAACTCGGTCATTGTCCTTGATGCGCCCACAAGCCCAAAACTCAACACCGCCTTTGCTGCAAGTTCCAGGCGATCATTCAACAGTTTCATTTCTTCATCACTCCAGCGACTCAGCACATAATCTACTTGTTGTCCTTTTGAGAATTCATTCCCAATACCAAAACGCAGTCGAGCATAATCCTTTGTGCCCAGCACTTGATTGATGCTTGATAAACCATTGTGGCCGCCATCACTCCCGCTTGCGCGCATCCTCAATTTGCCAAAAGGAAGGGCGAGATCATCAGTCACCACAAGGATTTGTTCCAATGGAATTTTCTCATGCTGCATCCAGTATCGCACCGCATTGCCTGAAAGATTCATGTACGTGGAGGGCTTGATGAGAAGGAATGTTTTTCCTTTATGCTTCAACTCACATGAACTGGCATAGCGCCCGGTATTGTATGCGAGTTGCGCATCAGCTGCCAACTTTTCCACCGCGCTGAAACCGATATTGTGCCGTGTGCCTTCGTATTGGCTGCCTATGTTTCCTAAACCAACTATGAGGAATTTCATGCGCGCAAATTTGATAGAGATGAAAACATAAACTGTCAAAAACAAAAACAGCCCCGAAAATCGGGGCTGTTTTCAAAACTGATATTCTTTCGAAGTGATTTATTTCTTCTTCTTTGGTTCCGCAGCGGCTACAGCAGGCGCAGCTCCGGCAGCAGGTGTGGCTCCTGCAGCGGGTGCAGCTCCGGCAGCAGGTGCAGCAGCAGCCACTGGTTTTTCTTCAACCACGGCTCGTGTCACCTGCACTCCGACAACAACAGAAGCCTCGGTTTCGAGAATTTCGCACCCGGGATAAGTGATGTCTCGAACACGAATGTTGTCGCCAATTTTGAGTGGTGTAATGTCCAATGCGATGCTATCTGGTAGGTCTTCTGCTTTACCACGGATTTTCAGCCTGCGGTAATTCTGGACCAGCTTTCCACCTTCGCGCACACCGACAGATACACCAGAGACTTTAACCGGCAGTGCAATTTTAACCGGCTTGCCCGGAATGAGTTCAAGCAAATCGAAATGCACCGGCCTGTCAGTAACCGGATGCCACTGCAATTCCTGCATAACAGCGGGAATTGTCTTGCCGTTAATTTCAAGATTGATTTGCAAAGTGTCTGGCTGGCGAACCACTTTTTCAAAATCATTGGAAGTAACGCTAAACTTAATTTGTTCGTTGCCTCCATAGAGCACACCTGGAACGCGCTCTTTCCTGCGCAATTCAGCAGCTCCCTTTCTCCCTACGTTCTCCCTGGGAGAACCGCTCAATGAAACCTGTTTCATGTTGTTTGTTTATTTATTGTGAGTTATAATTTACGATGCAATAAAGACGGATGAAATGCTTTTGTTCTCCATCAGGTTGTGCAGCACATCGGCAAAAAGTTTTGCCACTGACAGCACATTTATTTTGTCCATGTTCTTGTTTTTGTCCAGTGGAATACTGTCGGTCACAATCAATTCAGCGAGCTGCGAATTGGCTATGTTTTCGTAAGCCATTCCACTCAAAACAGGATGGGTGCAAATGGCGCGAACGCTTTTTGCACCGCTTTCAATCATCATGTCAGCAGCTTTGCAAAGAGTTCCTGCGGTATCACACATGTCATCAATCAATACCACATTCTTGCCCGTAACATCTCCAATTACGGTCATACTTTCCACCTTGTTGGCCTCTTTGCGTTGCTTGTAACAAATAGCGAGATCACAGCCCAGAATCTTGGTGTAAGCATTGGCGCGTTTTGTACCACCAGTATCCGGTGCTGCAATTACCAAATCGGGAATTTTTCTTTCCTGAAGAAATGGAACGAAGATGGAACTGGCGTAAAGATGGTCCACCGGCACTTCAAAGAATCCTTGAATCTGGTCGGCATGGAGGTCCATCGTAATAACACGATTAACACCTGCAGCCGTAAGCAAGTTGGCAACCAGTTTGGCGCCTATGGCTACACGGGGTTTGTCTTTCCTGTCCTGCCGTGCAAAACCGAAGTAAGGCATCACTGCAATAATGCGTTTTGCTGAAGCGCGTTTTGCAGCATCAATCAAAAGCAAAAGTTCCATTAAGTTGTCTGACGGAGGGAATGTAGATTGAACAATGATGACTTCCTTGCCCCGAACAGTCTCCTCAATGGAGGGCGAAAACTCGCCATCGCTAAAGCGCTGGAGTTTTACGTTACCGAGTTCCACTCCAAACTCACGGGCGATGTCCTTGCCCAGGTAGTTAGAAGCTGAACCAGCTAGTATTTTAACCATAACGTACACGCCAAACCCTTTTTTTTAAAGGGGCGCAAATATAGCAGGGACCAATTGACGTGCGGGCTTTAAACCTTAATTTCTCACTGCATAAAAGCAACTGCCGGCCTGCCAATTTTCAATACCATAGTGTTAGACTTGGTCGCCTAAAAAAAATGAACATGCTCTTATTCGCACACCATACCGAAGTACGCCACAAGAATCAGCATATCAGAAACGTTCACAGAGCCATCATTATTCAGGTCGGCTGCACCACAATCTAAGCCTGAACAACCGAAAGAAGAGTTGAAGAGCAGAATATCCGGAATATTCACTAGGCCATCACCACTGAGGTCGCCCGGGCATGGGCTTGGTGTGGGGCTGATAAGTACAGGACCGACCGTAATCACCTGCTCCTCCACCGCCACGTTGCCACAAACGTCAGTGGCGGTCCATGTATTGATAATGGTGTACTCAGGACAACCAACGGTACCGCCCGTGCAGTCATGCTCGAAGGCCAAATCACTTCCACCACTTACAAATGTGTTGATGTCTTGTGATGAATCAATGAATGTCCCCGAATAAGTAGTCCATCCGCCACTTCCGAAACCAGCAGTCATATTGTTGGCCGCCAAGCCAAGCTGGTAGCCATAGTAGAGGTTGGATGGTGCGTGTTCCAGGTTGAGCAAGGAACCTTCGTAATCTCCCCAGCCTACAAGGTTTGATGTGTTGCTGATGAGGTAGAAAATCCAATCGAGATAATTGTCTCCGGCAAAATTCCCATCGTCTTTATAACTAGTAGCCCAGGCCATGTTCGACCAAGTGTTCCAGTCCACACCATTGGTGAGGTCAAGGGTTAAGTAGAAGCCGCCATTGGGATTGGTGCTGCTCACCAATGTGGCAGTAATCTGAGCCGAAGTGCCAGGCCCTGTTGTTATCAGGCCCTCCTGGAGGGTGAAGAAAGCAGTCCCTCCCATAAATTCCATTAGGATTAGCGACCAGTCCGTTCCAACCATTTGTGGTGTCAGCAGAATGCAATCGCCTGCCGGAAGTGGCCCCTCCGTTTGTGTGAACACCACTTCAATTGCACCCTGGCATTCATCCCAGGCAGTAAGAATTTCCTCATCAGGAAAGGGTTCTCCGCAATCCATAACAAAATCTTCGGGCGAATTGCTCAATACCGGGGCTTCGGTGTCGGTGAAATAGATGGTGTAGAAACTCACAGTTATGTTTCCGCAAGAATCCACAGCGGTCCAGGTGCGCATGATCCATGCTTCACAAATATCTCCTCCTTCCGTCTCCAGAAAATCAAGGGTCACAGCTTCTGTGCATTCATCAGTTGCAAATACATCCAGAGGTACAGGTGGAATTGCATCACCACATTCAAGGTATTGATCTGCGGGAACGTTGAAAATTGTGGGTCCGGCAGTATCAAATAGGTTTACCAACACTTCAATTGTTGTATCGTTTTCACAATCATCAGTCGCAGTAAATGTGGCCAGCCACCAGGTGGAACATCCGCCCGATAACTCCAGGAAACTCACGAGTTCTACAACAACGTTCTCACTGCAATCATCGGTGGCCGATGGATACATATCAGGTCCCCAATCCTCACATGAAATGCTCAGAATTGCTGGCACATCTTCAAACACCGGTGGTGTGTCAAACAATTCCAGCAACACTTCGATTGTGGAGGTGTTTCCACAATCATCCGTGGCAATGAAAGTGGCCAGCCACCACAGCGAACAGTCTCCGGAAAGTTCATAAAAGCTCACCAGTTCTACGGCAACACTGTCATCACAAATATCAGTTGCCGATGGATAATAGAAAGGACCCCACTCGTCACATGGAAGACTGAGAATGGCAGGCATGACTTCAAACAATGGGGCTTGCGTATCTGTTACATCAATTTGAATGGTTGCAGTGACGGTGGCACCGCAGGGATCAGTAGCAGTGCAGCTCCGGATAATGGAATAGCCACAAACGTTGTCAAGAATCTCTTCTGTGCAATTGATTGTAAGAAGATCACCATCGGGATCAATGAAAGTGGGAAAGATGTTCGGTACTAGATCAACACATTCAAGAATGATTAAACCATCTACGTCCACAATCGGGGCGTTGTTGGGAATGATATTGACCGTTAAACTACAGGTACTGATGCATCCTCCCACGTGGATGACTGTGACAGAATAAATTCCTTCTGCACTTACAGAAATACAATTGGTGGTTTCACCCGTACTCCATAAATAATCAGCCGCACCTGAAGGTACACATAAACCAGTGGATTGCCCCAGCCAGATGAAAGCATTGCCGGTGATGAGACACTGCGGCAAGAGGTTGAGAATAACCGCTGCCTCACAGCTACTGCTGCATCCGTTCACATCGATAACAACGACCGAATAAATTCCTGCTGTATTGACTGTGATGCATTCGGTTGTTTCACCCGTGCTCCACATGTAGCTGGCAGCACCGACATTCACACAAAGTTCTGTTGAACCACCAAGGCAGAGGGAAAGTTCACCGGTGATGAGACACTGCGGCAAGAGGTTGAGAATAACCGTTGCCTCACAGCTACTGCTGCATC
>Ga0163150_10000305_pt1 | contig 92734 bp, 98 predicted proteins | sample OliLakLV19P2IB_FD_148628 | JGI IMG/M metagenome (GOLD analysis project Ga0163150, IMG submission 148628) | Freshwater microbial mat bacterial communities from Lake Vanda, McMurdo Dry Valleys, Antarctica - Oligotrophic Lake LV.19.P2.IB | ecosystem: Environmental > Aquatic > Freshwater > Lake >...
AGCGGATGATAGCGCTCTTCGGCGTCGGTCCGCTGATCCAAGCGATGGCCGCGTGAGCCCTCGCGTCCCGACACGCAAGCGGAGCTTGGGGCACAAAATTGCGGCGCGTTTTTACACAGCCTCGGCCAATAATTTCCGTTCGTCAGGCTGGACGCGCGAGGTGAGATCCAGAACCAAAATACAGCGCGATGTGTGTTGGCCCTGGGTTCCGGGTTCAATGCGATCGCATTGCCCCGGAATGACGAGGGGATGGATCGTGGACCGCCGGCGTCTCGCCGGCGGCGGTGTTTCAATTCGCACAAGGTGCAGCGACTGAACCCACGGTCCAAGATTACCGGGGCCAAGATCAGCGGCCGGCCGCGGGTGGGCCGAACGCTGCAAGCTGCCTATGCTCGACGACACCGAAGTCTCCTCGCGCCGCGGCGGGAGGCGGAGTACAAGGCCAACCATGCCGAGCTCCCGTCCTGTGCTTGTGAACCTCGCGCCCACCGGCGTCGTGCCGACCAAACGGGATAACCCGTTCGTTCCCACCACGGCTGACGAGATCGCCGCCGATGTACTGAGTTGCGCAAAGATCGGCATAACCAGCGTCCACCTTCATGCGCGCGACCCCGAGGGGCGTCAGACGCACAAGGGGACCGTTTACGCCAAGATCATTGAGCGCATCCGCGCCGCGACTCCCGAAGTCGTCCTTTGCGTGACCTGCAGCGGTCGCACAGTGTCAGAGTTTTCCGCTCGCTCGGAGGTGCTCGATCTGACCGGCGACGTTCGACCTGACATGGCCTCGCTCACGCTTGGGTCGATGAATTTCTTGCGCGCGGCGAGCGTAAACAGCCCCGACATGATTAGGGACCTTGCGCTCAAAATGCTCGATAACAACATCAAGCCCGAACTAGAGGTGTTTGATGTCGGGATGGTCAACTTCGCCAACTATCTGATCGACAAGGGCGTTCTCAAGCCACCCTTCTATTTCAACATCCTGCTTGGCAACGTCGCCTCGGCGCAAGCCAATCTGCTTCATGTGTCCGCGATTCTAGCTGGGCTCCCCGCTAATTCTTATTGGTCCCTCGCGGGTTTTGGAGCAGATCAGCTCCCGATGAATTCCGTGGCCATCGCTATGGGCGGCGGCGTTCGAGTTGGCCTTGAAGACAATCTGTGGCTGGACCACCCCCAGCGACAACATCCCGCGAGCAACGTGTCGTTGGTGTCGAGGGTGAAAGAGATCGCCGCACTTCATGATCGACCGGTCATGTCGCCGCTCGATATGCGTAAGATGCTCGACCTTCCGACCAAGTAGTAAACTCAACTCCTTTTGTGCGCCGCGCGCAGCGCCCCCATCATGGCTGCGTCAATCTCTGCCGCGCTGGTCGCCACATCCGAGATGACGTCAATGGTTGCAGCGGCCGCGGCCGCGCGCGCTTCCCGGAAAGCGACGTCGGTCAACGTCCGGCAGATGAGGTCGATCAGCGCCGGTTCGTCGTCAGCAATTGATTGCGGATCACGATCCTGATCCTGCTTAAGCCCCCATTCGTTGCTGCGAAGGCTAAGTACCGGGACGCCCTGTGCCACAATCTCGCGACAAGCCAGCCCGCCGATCATCGGAAAGGTATCCACAAACACATCAATGGCGTGCGCGTAAGCCGCCAAATTCACGTTGCGGTGCAGAAAGGTAACCCGCCCCGCCAACTCATCGTCGGCCATGAACGCCTGCACCATCCGCGGGTCGCCCGTTCCACCAACAAGGAAATGCGCGTCCGGCTTCCGGCGAAGCACTTGGCGGATCACTTCGAGATAAGCCGGCGTGATCTTGATCAGGCGGGTAAAGAGGCCGATCGCCTGCGCGTCCGCCGGCAACGCCGCACGGGCCTCTGCGATCTCGGTCTCACTCGGCGCGCGAAAAATGAATTCCGTTTCCTGTGTCGTGGTCATTTCCACCGCGCGATCTCGACCAAAGGGGTAGCAGTCGCGCCAGCGTTTGCCCGACAGCAACACCAAATCAATCTCCGGCGGAAACCAATACGGAAGGCCAAGGTCAAGCCGCAGCTGCGCTGGCGCGACTCGGCGCGCAAACAAGACGCTGGCGATACTGCCGGTGACATCGGCGATCACCACATCTGGATCGTCTACGCGCAGGAGTTCGAACAGTTCATCAAATCGGTCATACGCCATGCCCATCCCGACATTGCGGCGACTCACATCGGTCGCCGCGAATTGTTCGTCGAGCCATGCCTCGTCCACCCACTGCACGGAATAGAAAAACACCTTTCTGTCTGGAATGGCCGCATGCGCGCGCGCCAGCGACGCGATCACCGGCGACACCGCATTTCCTCTCGCGCCGTGAGAGTAGTGGGAGAGATAGGCTACCTTGATCGGGCCAGGCTCACGGGCATCTCGCGCGCCGGCGGACACCAGCCCTCGGCGTTCAAGAAACCGATGAAACGGGATGCAAACGCTTGTCTGTACCGGCCGCATATCGTCGAGGCTGGCGGCCGCGCACCACCACATCCCCCACATCGCGTCGTGCAGGAGGCACGCCTGGGCCAGTGTCGTTTCAGGGCTTCCGAGCAAGCGCGCAAAGTGAGGCGCAGCAAGCGCCGCCGCCGCGCCCGCCTGCGCATGTAGGGAGACGGTCATCCTTATGAACACCGCCTGGATGGCCGCAACCTGCCAATCAACGGACTGAGCGACAAATTGCGGCGCGGTAAGTAGCACCACACTATCGTGCAGGACGGCGTCGTAATCGGTTGGTCCTTCGTCCGTGGATGTCAATCGCGCCAGACATGGTTCGACGACACTCGCGCTATCACTCGCGACATCACTCACGCTCATGGCTTAATCCCAAAGCATCTCGGGTTGCGCCATGGAAGTGGCAACGGCCTACACCCCATCGGCACTCCGCGCCGAAGCGTGTTTGCGAACTATGAGTTGCTTCCCGCGGTGGATTTCGGTGAGGTCATCGGCGTTCATCGCCAAAAAGATATCGATGGCGGGCTTTGGCGGCCGCGCAGATTGAAAGGTGTAATCATCCCAAATTAGAATGCCGTTCTCATTCAACAAACGCCAGGACAGGATGGAATCTATCAGCACGTCATCGCGTTCATGGCTGCCATCTATGTAAATCAGATCAAAACATCTGGCTGCGCGGAACAAGGCAAACAACGCCGGTATGGAATGCGAACAGATTTTTTCGACTCGATCGCCATACGGCAAAAGATTGAGATCGAACCGATGCTGCGCATAAGGAATGGCCGCGTTCCACTTCGGGATCGAGCGCAGCAACGGACTTCCTTCGAACGTGTCGACGCATGTAATTCTTGAATGAGGGAGATACTCGAGAAAGAAGATCGCCGACCGCCCCTCCCACGAGCCAATCTCAAGAATGCCAACATGCTGATCCGCGAGGTCGCCAAGTATGGAAGTCCAGACCACGAACCGGTCAGTCGCCCAATCGGAGGTAAATTGTTTGCCTTTGAACCAGGGCTCCCAAGCATTTGAGGGCAGCTCACTCATTGCGTCGCATCACTCGTGCCGGATTGCCCACAACAACGGCCCCCGGCGGCACATCTGCAACCACGACCGCGCCGAGCCCCACGACACTGTAACGACCGATGCGGACGCCGTCGCGCACGACAGCGCCCGCCGCTACATACGCGCCGGTCTCGACGACGCTATAACCGCAAAGAATGGCGCCGATGCCGACGTTGGCGAAGTCCTCCACCACGCAATCGTGGCTGACGTGGCAGCCCGAGCGCAACGCGACATGGCTACCAACGCGCGCACCGGGCATGACCATCGCGCCGGCCTGAACCCACGTTCCCGAGCCGACGATCGAACCATCAACCACCAAGGCGGCCGGATCGATAATGTTGACCCATCGTTCGAACGGCACGCCCAAGCTCTCAACCCGGCGCGCGCGTTCCTCCATCTGATTGGCCTTGTGAAGAGGTGCGAGAAATCCGGTCTCCGGGCCGAGGCCGGCCCAACCATCGAAAGACCCGACCACGGGAATACCTTCGATTTCGACGCCCATCGTTTCCGCGTCGTTCAAAAAGCAGATCACTGGCGAAGGCGTTTGTGCGCGGCGCAACGCATGGGCCGCCAAAATACCAGCACCACGCCCGCCAAAGATCGCAATGGGGCGCTGGCCCGTGTCAAAGGTCATCTGGAACTTCCGCCTTCGTCTGTTAGAACAAATTGCAATCCGACAAGTCAAGCACAGGGCGCCGCGCGTGATACCATTCAACCGGCCCACGTTTGCGAGTAACGAAACCGCCTATCTCCTGCATGCGTTGGAGCAAGGGGTGTCATCAACCGGAGAAAAATTCTCTTTGCGATGCCGACGCTGGTTATCCAACGAATGCGGCGCCGAGCACGTACATCTCGTTCAATCAGCCACGGTCGGCCTCGAACTCGCCGCCTTGATTTGCGACCTCGGCCCAGGCGACGAGGTTATTTTACCCTCATTCACGTTCGTCGGATGCGCCAATTCCGTGGCTTTGCGAGGTGCGACGCCCGTCTTCGCCGACATCGAACCGGAAGCGCTAAACCTCGATCCAGCAGCCGTGGAAGCCGCCATTACGGCGCGCACGCGCGCGATACTGGCAGTGCACTATGGCGGCGTGCCGTGCGACATGAATGCGCTGCGCGCCATCGCCGATCGTCACGGCCTCTTTCTCATCGAGGACGCCGCGCAAGCCTTGCTCTCTCGTTACCACGGTCGCGCCGCCGGCTCACTCGGCGATATTGGGGTGTTCAGTTTTCACCACACAAAAAACGTGACCTGCGGCGAAGGCGGAGCAATCATCGTCAATGCGCCTCGTCTGGCCGATCGAGCGGAGATTTTGCATCAGCACGGCACCGATCTCGCGTCATTTCAGCGCCAACAAGTTGATCGCTACACGTGGTTGGACCTCGGTTCGTCTTACGTGCCCAGCGAAATCACCGCGGCGGTCTTGTTGGCGCAATTGGAACAGGCACATCAGGTTACGCTGCAGCGACAGGCGATCTGGGACAAATATCAGATCGCGTTTGCAGATATTGAATCTAGCGGTCGCGCACGCAGGCCGATGACGCCGTTGAACGTCACGCACAATGGTCACATCTACTACTTGCTTGCTGAGACACAGGACACCAGGGACGCGCTCATTCGAGATCTTCGCACGCAGGGGATCACCGCAGCGTTTCACTACGTCCCTTTGCATAACAGTCCCGGCGGCCTTCGCTATGGACGGGCTCACGGCACGCTGCAGGTCACCGAGAGCATGGCGAGCAGAATCGTTCGGTTGCCCATTTGGCCTGGCATGGCGTCCGACCAGGATCGGATCATCACCGCCGTCACCGACGCCCTCATTTACCAGTCTTAGCGGCCGGATGACGTGGTGGGCCAAGCTGCGCCCCTCTTCGATGATGGCGAACTGGCGGGATCGCTCAAGACCGGTCGCTCGTGCCCTGGATAGGCTCCCACCAATCGCGCCGGTCGACATACCATTTCACCGTGCGACGGAGGCCGCCTTCGAAGCTCTCGCTGCTGCGCCATCCGAGCTCGGTTTCGATTTTGCTTGAATCCATGGCATAGCGGAGGTCGTGGCCGCGACGGTCGGCGATAAAGCTAATCTCTGAGCGCGGCGCGGCACGGCACGGCGCCAGCTCGTCGACCAGATCAAGAATGGCACGCACCACGTCGATGTTTTTGCGTTCGCTGCGGCCGCCGACATTGTAGCTCTCGCCAACCCGACCGTTGGACAGGATGCATTCCAGCGCCGCCGCGTGATCATCAACATAAAGCCAATCGCGCACGTGGCGACCGTCGCCATAGATCGGCAGCGTCGCTCCCGCCAGCGCCCTGATGATCATCACCGGTATAAGTTTTTCTGGGAATTGGTACGGCCCGTAATTGTTCGAGCAATGAGAGACGATCGTTGGCAGACCGAACGTGTGTCCCCAGGCCCTGACAAGGTGATCGGACGCCGCCTTGCTCGCCGAATAGGGCGAATGCGGATCATAGCGCGTCGTCTCGGTGAAGAGATCGCTTTCGCCGAGCGAGCCGAACACCTCGTCGGTCGACACATGCAGGAAACGGAAGCGTTCCTGCTTCGCCCCTTTCAATCCCTCCCAATATGCGCGCGCTGCGTCAAGCAGCGTGTGCGTGCCTACGATATTGGTTTGCACGAAGACGGGCGACGCCGTGATCGAACGATCGACGTGGCTCTCGGCCGCTAAGTGCATCACCGCATCAGGCTGAAATTCCGCGAACACCTGGTTCAACAGCGGCAGATCGCAGATGTCGCCGCGCACAAAGCGATAGCGCTCATTGCCTTCGATTTCGGCCGACGAGGTCAAATTCGCCGCATAGGTGAGCGCGTCGAGATTGAGCACGCTCCAGCCGGACTTGCGCACAAGCCGCCGACAAACCGCTGATCCGATGAAGCCCGCGCCTCCCGTAACGATGACCCGCATTGCGCCCTATCCACCCAGATGGGGCAGAAGGTAGTCCAACCCGTCGCGATAGCGCCACCTCTGAAAGCTTGAGCGCGATGTCCCGGCGCCGCATCGGTTGGGGCGACACTCGACCCAAGGCTCAAGAAGCGCGCGTCGCTCAAATCGGAGAAGTAGCCACGCGATGCTCCGTTGCGGTCGATATCCGCGTGCACGGCACCGACAAAATCGCACTCTGCAAGAGAGTCGACCATAAGATCGCAGTTCTATCCGGGTCTGAGCGCTCGGCCTCCGGCCGCGCATGCGTCGACGGAGGCGCCGCGCTCCAACTTTTTGAAAGGCGGCGCATGCCGGCGGGACGCCGGCGGTCCATATTTAGAAATCGTTGAGACTCATATCTGCGCGCCAGGGCCAAGCGCCACTGCGGAGGCCGCAGGTGGCGGGGTCGAAGGTTTCGCGGGTGATGACGACGGTGTTGGTCGGCGTTTCTTCGATGCGAACTTCGCGGACGATGAAGGGGAGTTTGTCGTCGGCGATGAAGGCGGAGAGTTTGAGGAAGAAGCACGCGGCGAGCGCTTCGGTTGTTGGATCGCCTTGGAAGGTCATGATCTGTTTTAGAAGCGCGGGTTCGTTGTCGCGGAAATAGCCGATGAGCGGATCGCTCTCGCCGAGATGCAAAGCGTGATCGACGCATTCGTCGATCCATTGATGCCAACGTTTCTTCGCAAGTTCGAATGGCGCGGCGGAGTTGGTGTCGGAAAATTTGAAGGTCGCGACCGGATCTAATCGAACGGTCACAAACTCATTATGCCCATGCGGGATCGCGCATTTTGGGCTTTGCGTCGCCAACAGGCGATGCGCCATCGCGTAGCGACGGGTGAATTCTAACGCAGCCATGATCTGTCCTCGGGCATTCCCGCAGAACAGACGGGCGCCCGCGCGATGCTCTAAGCGCGGACGCCGTCAGGTGCAATCATTCGTCCCAGACGGGCGTGCCGAGATTGACCTGTTCGGGCGAGGTCAGGCCGCCGACGGCCGCGCCCACGATAGCGCCCGGCAATGCGCCAACGCCGCCAGCAATGGCGCCTGCGCCCGCGCCAATGGCGGCGCCGGTGGCGATGCGATCGCCCATTTGCGTGCCGCAACCGGCCAACGCGACAGCAGCTACGCTCGCGAGAATTATAGTCTTCATCGTTCCGCTCCTCAGCCCGAAACGGGCGGCGCATTCACGCCGCCCGTACAGTCATGAGATTTCGCGGTACGCGCCAGTTTGGGCGCGAGTGAGGCGAAGGCCTTAACGCGGGTTGCCTTGATCGTCATAGCGATCCTCGTCTGAATCGTCCCAGACGGGTTCGCCAAGATTGACATTCTCCGGCGGTGTAAACGCGCCGACGCCCGCGCCGATAATGGCGCCAGGAATGGCGCCTACGCCGCCGAAGATGGCGCCTGTGCCTGCGCCAATCGCCGCGCCTGACGCCATACGGTCGCCCATTTGCGTGCCGCAGGCGCACAGCGTCAGCGCCGCGCTCGCCGCGAGAGCGAATTTCAACATGTGGATTCTCCTAAAATCTAACGCGGGTAAACGCGCCGCGAGGAGCGGAGGTTCCGTTTCAGAACCAGCGCCGCCACTTGGCTATGCCGAAAAGGGTTGCTGGTGCGGCGAACATCATGGCGACGCCAACCCAAGGGCCCCAATCGGCCCTGAACCATGTCATGGCGTCGAAATTCATGCCGAAGATGGATGCGATCAACGTTGGCGGCACGAATGCGATCGTCGCGAGTGAAAGCGCCTTCAGCACATTGGTTTGCGCGGCGTTGATCAGCCCGAGCATCGCGTCCTGCAGGAATGAAAGCCGCGGCTGCAATTGCTCCGCGATGCGTTCAAGTTCGCCCACATCGCGCGCGAGCGCGGAGATGCGCGCTGTGTCGAGATTGTATTTGCCCTTCGAAGCTCGCGCATAGACGAGCAGGCGCTGCATGCTGGTCAGCGAGTCATGCGCGATCGCGGCGAGCGAGCCGATGCGGCCAAGCTCGCGCAACGCTGCGTGCAAGTCGGGCGTTTGGTTTTGGTTGAACACGTTGAGCGAAAGTTTGTTGGCGTCCCGCGTCGCTTCGGCCAGCACATCCGCCAGCCGCTCCGCCGCGCCTTCAATCAGCGCCGTCAGCACATCGGCGCCAGTCTGCGCCGATCCAATCCGCGCAGATGCGCGCCCCTGGCCAATCTCGAACGCACGCGGCCGCACTTGGCGCACGGTTACAAGCTTGCCCTTGGTCAGGATGAATGTGACGGCGCCAGAAACGAGTGGCCCCTCATCGCGCCGCCCAAGCAGTGTCGCGGTTAAATGCAGCGCTTCGCGTTCTTCGTAATAGCGCGCAGATTCTTCGAACGCGGCGCGCTCAACCGGCGTTGGCACGTCGATGCCGAGCGTGGTTTCGACGTCCCGCTCTTCGGTTTCGTCCGGGGATTCAAGGTCGTACCAAAGCGCCGTGCTGTCTGCGCACGTGACTTCCGACCCGCCTTTGGCAATTACGCGAAGCATGCGGAGGTGCTTAGCGTGCTTCGCGGAGACTGAACACCGACCAACCACCCATTCCCGGGATGCGGCGAAGCCGCAGGCCCGGGATCCATAACCACCACTCTTGTGAAAGTGAAACGCTAGGGAAAACAACAGCGAGCGAGCGGTCGTGTTTATGGGTCCCGGGTTCTTCGCTACGCGAAGCCCCGGGAATGGGTGTGGTGGTGTGCGTTACTCGTCCTTCGCCACGGTCCCGCGCGCCATGACAAAGCCGACATTCATGAGCGTGGTCACATCCTGGGTCGGGTCGCCATCGACGGCGATGATGTCGGCCGCGTAGCCGGGTGCGATGCGGCCAGCGACGCCGCCGAGCTGGAGATGATCGGCGGCGTTGACGGTGGCGATGGCGATGGCTTGCATTGGCGTGTAGCCGCCTTCGACCAGGAACTGGAATTCGCGGGCGTTGATGCCGTGGTGGGAGACGCCGCTATCTGTGCCGAAGGCGACGCGGACACCGGCGCGGCGTGCGTTCTGAATGGACTGGCGCATGCGAGTGCCGACTTCGCGCGCTTTCGCGGCTTGGTTCGGGGTGAGCACGCCGCCCCGATCGGCTAGTTCTTCCACGGTGACGCCGGCGAGGATGGTCGGGACCAGATAGGCGTTGTGGCGGCGGAAGAGGCGCAGCGACTCTTGATCGGTGTAGGAGCCGTGCTCGATGGAATCGACACCGGCGCGGAGGGCGGCGTTGATGCCGCCAGCGCCGTGCGCGTGCGCGGTGACGCGGCGGCCCATGGCGTGCGCGGCTTCGACGATGGATTGCAATTCAGCGTCGCTGAATTGTTGCTCGACGCCAGCTGAAGTGTTCGAGAGCACGCCGCCGGTTGCGGTGATTTTGATGACATCGGCGCCGGCTTGGATCTGGCGGCGCACGGCGCGGCGGCAGGCGTCAGCGCCCGAACAGGCCGACGGGCTGCGCATGACATCGATGATGTCCGGTGAGAAGCCGTTGGCGTCGCCATGGCCGCCATCGGGTGTGACCGACGAACCTGAGGCGATAATGCGTGGGCCGGGGATGCGGCGCTCGGCGATGGCGCGGCGGAGCGCGAAGATGGAATCGTTCGGCGCGCCGAGATCGGCCACCGTGGTGAAGCCAGCCATCAAGGTGATGCGCGCGTTCTCGGCGCCGCGGAGGGCGGCGTCGGAGGCGGTGAGCGTGACTTCTTCGATGATCTGGTTGGGGCCGAGTTCGCTGGTGAGGTGGACGTGGCTGTCGATGAGGCCCGCGAGTACGAAGCGGCTGCGCTGATCGATGACGGTCGCGCCGTCGCGTGTGACGTAGCCCGGTTCGATGCTGACGATGTTGCCGTCGGCGCCGACGAGGATGGATTGCTCGGTGAGCACGCGGCCGGTCGAAGCGTCAGCAAGCAGGCGGCCGGCGTGAACGATGCTGGCGACGCGCGGGGCTGTTGCTTCCTGTGCGAAACTTGAGCCTGCCAACAGAGCGAGAGCGGCGGCCGCTCCGGCGAACGTGATTGCGCGTTGCAACATGAGAATCCCCCGAGATGAGGCAGTTTTGATCGGCCTTGGTGGCATGCGGCGTCAACCGTTTACGCCCGCTTTTCGTCGCTAACCCAGAGTGATCCACACGAAGGCGATGAAGCCGACGATCACGGCGACTGCGATCGCGACTGCTATTGCAGGGCCGCGATCGCCCGGCTGCATGACGGGCTTTTGATCGGGCACGCGCGCGCCGGTTTGGAGGATCGCTTGGTACTGGGCCTCTTGCGCTGCGAAAACGCGGTTGGCGCCGAAGAAGCCGATCGCTGCGAACGCGCCGACGGACAGGAGGAGCAACATGCCGCCGCGTTCGATGAGCGGCAGGATTGCGGAGATGCCGGTATAGGCGCCGCGATCGGCGCCGATGTCGCCGATCAGCATAAGCGTAAAAAGCACGCCGCCGAGCGCGCCGATGATGGCGCCGCGCAGGCCGATAGCGGCTTGGCCGGGCGTTCGCCGTTTCGACCACACCCAGAGAAAGAGGTCGCGCTGACGCTCGTTCACTTCAGGCCGGCTTTTTGCGCGTAGTGGAATGATGCCGCCGCGAGAGGCCGAATGCGCTGGATCATTTGTGTTGCGTGTGCGCTCGCGGCGGTGCCGTCACGCACGCGGCCAGCAATGCCTTGCAGAATGCAGGCGAGCCGGAAGGCGTTGTAGGAGAAGTACCAATCGAGTTCGGCGATGCCGTCGCGGCCGGTCTGCGCGCAATAGAGCTGCACGGTTTCTTCCAGCGTTGGGATGCCGAGCGGGCTAAGATCAACACCGCCGAGGCCGGAGCGGCCATCGTGCGGCATCACCCAATTCATCAAATAATAGGTGAAATCGCCGAGCGGATCGCCAAGCGTTGAAAGCTCCCAATCGAGCACGGCGATGACGCGCGGTTCGCTTGTGTGCAGCACCAAATTGTCGAGGCGATAATCGCCGTGAACGATGGAAGTGCGCTCACCAGCGGGAATGGTTTGCGGCAACCACTCGATGAGGCGGTTCATCTCGTCGATGGATTCGGTTTCGCTGAGTTTGTATTGCTTCGACCAGCGATCGATCTGGCGGCCAAAGTAATTGCCGGGCTTGCCGTATTCGCCGAGGCCGATCTTTTCGTGATCGGTGTTGTGGAGCCTAGCGAGCGTCGCGATTTTGTTTTCGTAGGTGGCGCGGCGATCTTCCTTCGTCATTTCCGGAAGCGCGCCGTTCCAGAGCACGCGGCCTTCGACCATTTCCATGACGTAGAACATCGCGCCGAGGATGCTCTCGTCGGTGCAGAGCGCGTATTGGCGCGCGACCGGGAAGCCGGTTGGGTAGAGCGCCGACATGACGCGAAATTCGCGATCGACGGCGTGCGCGGATGGCAGCAATTTCCCGCCCGGCTTTTTGCGCAGCACGTATTTCCGCGATGGCGTGACGATCTGGTAGGTCGGGTTCGATTGCCCGCCTTTGAATTGATTGATGGTGAGCGGGCCGGAATAGCCTTCGACGTTCGCGCTAAGCCACGTGTCGAGTGTGGCCTCATCCAAGCGATGGCGATCCTCCACGGGCTTCACGCCCTTGAAGTCTGCGTGCGGGTCTTCGGCTGGTTCAGTCATGTCTATGTCCGCTTCTTCCCGTCGTGCTCCCCCGCGAGGGGGAGCTGGCAGCGCGAAGCGCTGACTCTGGGGGAGGCGCCACTGCCTGCGAGCATTCGCGCTCACCCCTCCGTCGCGTGCTTGCGCCCGCGCCACCTCCCCCTAGCGGGAGAGGACGGGCGTTCATTGCACTAGTACGATGTGTGAGCGAAGGCGCAAGCCTAGCCCAGCGCGCGCCAGGCGATATCGCGGCGGCAGAAGCCGCCGGGCCAGTCGATTTTGTTGACGCCGGCATAGGCGCTGTTCACCGCGTCTTGGAGCGTCGCGCCGGTGGCGGTGATGTTGAGGACGCGGCCGCCGTCGGCGCGTAGCAGGCCGTCGGAATCGACGCGCGTTCCTGCGTGAAAGACGACCACGTCGGGCACAGCATCGGCCTGCGTCACGCCACGGATGACTGAGCCTTTGAGCGGTTCATCGGGATAGCCTTGCGCAGCGTAAACGACAGTGACGGCAGGGCGCGTATCCCATTCGAGCGGCGGGGCCGATGCGAGTTCGCCTTTTGCGGCGGCGAGCAATACCGGCGCGAGATCACTCGTCAGGCGACGCATCATGGTTTGGCATTCGGGATCGCCGAAGCGGACGTTGAACTCGATCAGCTTCGGGCCAGCGGGCGTGATCATGAGGCCAGCGAACAGCACGCCGACGAACGGATTTCCCTCGGCCTTCATCCCGCGCAGCGTCGGCAGGATGATTTGCTCCATGGTTTGATCGCGAACTTTGTCGGTGAAGATCGGCGCCGGTGAATAAGCGCCCATGCCGCCGGTGTTGGGACCCTTGTCGCCATCGTAAGCGCGCTTGTGATCTTGTGCGGCGACCATTGGGATCGCGGTCTCGCCATCGCAGAGCGCAAAGAAGCTGGCCTCCTCGCCAGGCAGGAAATCCTCGATGACAATGCGTTGGCCGGCGGTGCCGAATTTGCGCATGAACAAAATTTCGTCGATCGCGGCGTCGGCCTCACGACGCGTTTCGGCGATGACGACACCTTTGCCTGCGGCGAGGCCGTCAGCTTTGATGACGAACGGCGGCTCGCGATCGCCGAGATAGGCTTTGGCGCGGATAGCGTCGTCGAAGACTTTGTATTCCGCGGTTGGCACGCCGTGGCGCACGCAGAATTCTTTCATGAACGCTTTTGACGCTTCGAGTTCGGCGGCGGCTTTGCTTGGCCCAAAGCAGGGAATGCCGACTTGGCTGAGTCCATCGGCAAGGCCGGCAGCGGCGGTGACTTCGGGGCCGATGACGACAAGTCCGATCTGCTCGCGGAGCGCGAAGGCGGCGAGTTCACGCGCGTCGTCGGCGTTGATCGCGACGCAACGTCCAAGGGCGGCGAGGCCCGGATTGCCGGGCGCAGAAATCACTTCCGAAACGAGCGGACTTTGCTGGAGTTTCCAGCCTAAAGCGTGTTCGCGCCCGCCGGAGCCGACGATCAGAATCTTCATGTTGCTTGCATTGGGGCGGGACGCCTCGCTGGTCAAGCGTAGGTCTGGTCAGGCAGCGCCTAACTTGCTGATGAGGCCTGAAAAGAGGTGCAGGCGTCAGGCGACGTGCGTGGGTCGGGCGACGTAGCGCTCTAGATCGTGGAGGAGGCGCTGCCAGGCGTCCTCCATTTCTGGCGACCATTGCAGCCCGCAGGCGGCGCGTAACTCGTCGCGCATCACGATGAAGAACGAGGCGAAGGCGTCGGGCGGCACGTCGTAGGCGATGTGCGTGACGATTTCGCTTGCGATAAAATTGTGTGCGTAGCGGCGCTCGCCGATGAAATCGAGGATGGTGTTGAAGGCGTGCGAGAGCATGCTGCCGCGTACGGCGCCGTCGCGGTCCATGATGAAGAGCGGTGCGATTTCGGGGAAGTCCGCGAAGAGGCGCTTGTAGATGTCGGCGGTGAGATCACCGGCGCGTTCGGTCGCGATTTCCAAACTGGCGGTGATGTGCTCAGCGCCTTCGAAGCTCATTTGAAGCGGAGGGTCCAATTGCGCAGCGCTTCGAGATACTTGCCGAGATATTCGATCGTCTTTGCGTCGGTGAGTTCGCCGTTGGCGTCGAATTTTTTCAAGGGCGCGGAAGGCGAGTATTTCCGGTTGCGGCATGCAGAACGAGTTGGTGAACTCGAAGGCTTGGCGAAGTTGGCTTTGGCCGCGCGCTGTGCCGGTTTGTCCCGGCGAGGCGCCGATGATGCCGACGGGCTTGCCGTTGAGCGCCGCGTCGCGCGCAGGACGCGAGGCCCAATCCACCGCGTTCTTCATCACGCCAGGCACGCCGTGATTGTATTCGGGCGTGACGAACAGAACCGCATCGGCGGCGCGGATTGCCGCTTTGAACGACGCGACGCCCGGCGGATCGCCCGCGGCTTCCACATCGCCGTTGTAGAGCGGCACGTCGGCAAGATCGACGTGTCGATGTTCATGCCGGTGGGCGCTAGTTTCGCCGCTGCGCGCAGTAACGCGCGGTTCAGGGAGCCAAGCCGCAAGCTTCCGGCAACACCAAGTACGCGTATGTCAGCCATGGCGGCTTTATGGACTGAAGGCGCGCTGCCTGCTAGCGGCGGTGCGTGGCGTCGTGCTTCGACAGGCTCAGCATGACGCCATTTCCTGATCCGACCATAGCGTCACCCGGAGCTTGTCGAAGGGCGACGCTAGCTCACTCGCTCTTCGGCTTCATGATGCCGGAGAAGGTGACGATGGCGAGGCCGGTGAGGATGGCGCCGAGCATGGCGTAGAGTGCGTGCGCCCAGCGCCACATGGCGACACCTTCAAACAGACGCCAATCGTTGGTCTCGGATACGGCCATGCCTTGCGGCAGGTCGCCGCGTGCTGTGCGTCCCGGCGCGCAACGGCTCTCTTGGCCGAGATCGATCACTGGCAGCGCGACATCGAGCGCGTAGAGCGTGGGTTCGATAGCGCCGTTGCAGGCGCGGCCTTGCGGCGTGACCAACGCGCCTTGTGCGTTCATTGCGAGCACGCCAAAGAAACCGAGCGCTAGGAAGAGTGCCAGCGCCCGCACGATCCGGATCGGCGCCAAGCCATACCCCGCGATGGCGCCGAACAGCGAAGAGAGCGCCCACGTAAACGGCCCAGCCGAACCCGCAAGCGTGTGCAAATCATGCTGCGCCAATTGCACCCGCCGCGCATCCTCGCGCCGTCCCATCCGCGCATACGTCGACGCCGCGTGCGTGAATGGTTGCGGCGAAAATCTCTCTCCGTCCCGGCGCGAGCGCTTCAGCCAACCGAGCCGCGCGCGCCATTTCTCACTGTCGCTATCGATGCGCCCATAATTGAAGCCATCGAGTCCAAGCCGCGCATGCTCCGCGCCCCAGCCGGCTTTCACATCGTCATCCAGCGCCGCGCAACTCGCGCCCGACGCATCGATGAACGCATCTTGTTGTGTCGTCAGTGCGCGGGCCTGCACCGGCCCGCCGATCTGCGCATCGCTGAGCGAGAACACAGCGCCCTTGGCGCCGTCGGGCCCGGGCCCGCGCAATTCCAACCCAGACCACGCGAACGATCCCTCGACCCGCGCGCGGTCAAACTTCGCGCCACCTTCGATCACCGTCTTCTGCCCGTGCGGCGCGAAGCCATTCTCGGCAAGCTTGAACGTCAGATTGCCGCCGACGCGCGCGTTCGGCGCCCGGATCGCCCAGGCGCCTGCATTGATGTAGCGCCCGCCGCCAAACGCCAGATAGCCGGCAATGCGCGCATCCGCGAGAAACACCTCGCCCTTAATGTTGGCGCCGTGCATCAACAGCGCGCCGCCGACACTCATGCTCGTCGCATCGATCGCGCGTCCGTACGCGTCGCCGCGCATTGTCGTGCGATGCACGACTTCAGCTGCGCGCAACTCCAGATTCCGCGCGATCGACGCATTCTGCAGCCAAAGCATGCCGGCGATCTTCACCGTATCGCCAAACACTTGGCCGCCGATCTCGGCGTTCGCGAGCATCAACGCCGCGCCCATTTCATTGCGGAACGAAGCGTTGTCGCTCATGTCGAAATCGCCAGCGATTCGCGCGCCGCAAAACCGCACCTCGCCCTCGACCTTCACTTTGCGCATGAGCACCGTACCGAATCGCGCACCATCTGCGTTCAACGCTTGGCCGCTCGTATCTTCGCTGCGGTTGAGCAGGGTGGCGCCTTCGCACGAGAAGCCCCCGTCCACCCGCGCGTTTTGCAGCCACACGCAGCCGAATGCTTCGAAGCTTCCGTCGAGCAACAGATTGCCGGCGATCTCGGCGCCCTGCAGCATCAGCGCGTCATCATCGCTCTCTGTTGCGCGCGCGAATTTCGCGCCGCGTCCCAAGAGATCGCCGTCGATGCGCACGCCCCGGAGTTTCGCCGTCAGCGTCTCGCGTCCCGGCGCCTCGGTCGGCGCCACGTCGCAGACGTTGAACTCGCCATCGATCTGCGCCTCGATCGCGACCAGCCGCGACATTCGGCTTCCAGCAAACGAAACCCGCGCCAGCCGTGCGTGGCTGAGATCCACCGTCTCCGGGATTTCGCATTCCACCAGCGAGAGCGCTGGCAGGCCTTCGCCTGAACAATCTGTAAGGTCGAGCACGCCTGCGATGCGTGCGCCTTTGATGCGGACGCCGGGCGTCCGGATGGTCCAGTTCGGGTCGAGCCGGAGCAGGAGCTTGCGCAGGAAGCCTGCCCGAACGGCAGGCTTGGCCCCGCCAGGGCCGCCCATTGCGCTGAAATCGGCGATTTCCCCAGCGTTGGTCCGATCCACCACGAAATGCTCGTGTGGCGACAGGTCGTTGGCGTCAAACGCCATGCGAAAATCCCCCGGCTCCCCCAAGCCTGGAACTGTTTAACCACCAGGCGCGGTGCGGGGCGAGTCGGCTTATATGAAAGAGATGTCAGACGCTGCGGCAGCTACCGCCCAATCCAACTTGCCCGAACTCTCCGTCAGCGAACTTGCGCAGGCGGTAAAGCGGACGATGGAGACGAACTTCGACCGCGTTCGCGTGCGCGGCGAACTCGGCCGCGTGCTGATTGCGAAGTCCGGCCATCTCTATGTCGATCTGAAGGATGAAGGCGCAACGATCTCCACGGTGATGTGGAAGGCGAACGTGCAGCAGCTTTCGTTCAAGCCGGAAGAGGGTTTGGAAGTCGTCGCCGAGGGGCGGCTTTCGACCTATCCTGGCCGCTCGCAATATCAGCTGATCTGCGAACGCATGGCGCCGGCGGGTGTTGGCGCGTTGCTGGCGCAGCTGGAGAAGCTGAAGGCGAAGCTGCAGGCGGAGGGCTTGTTTGCGCGCGAGCGTAAGAAGGCGATCCCATATCTGCCGCGCACGATTGGTGTTGTGACGTCGCCCACGGGCGCCGTGATCCGTGATATTTTGCATCGCCTGGGCGAGCGCTTTCCGTGCCGCGTTATCGTGTGGCCGGTGTTGGTGCAGGGGCCGGAAGCGGCGGGCCAAGTGGCGCGCGCGATCAAGGGCTTTAACGGCCTTCAGGGCGCGGACCGTCCTGACGTGCTGATCGTGGCGCGCGGCGGCGGCTCGATCGAGGACCTCTGGGCGTTCAACGAAGAGATCGTCGTGCGCGCTGCGGCGGCAAGTGAAATCCCGCTGATCAGCGCTGTGGGTCACGAAACCGATACGACGTTGATCGACTACGCCTCCGATCATCGCGCGCCGACGCCGACTGCGGCGGCGGAAAAAGCGGTGCCGGTGCGTGCGGAATTGATCGAGCGCGTGACCAGCGCTGACGGGCGCTTAAAGAATGGCTTGGTGCGTGGCCTTGAGCGCCGTCGCACCGAGTTGCGCGCTGCTGCTGCGCGGTTGCCGCGCTTGGAGACGCTCTTCCAAATCCCGCAACAGCGCTACGACCGCGCGGCTGAGCGTTTGAATTCGGCGCTGGTTTCAAACACGCGCGCGGCGCAATCTAAGCTGGATCGGGTGGCGGCGCGGTTGCGGCCGGAAGCGCTGGCGCAGGATATTGTCCGCCGCCGCGAGCATTTGGTTCGCACGACGGCGCGTTTGCAACCCGCCATGAAGCGCACGCTCGAAGCGCACAAGAAGCACCTCGATGGCGCGGCGCGGATGTTGGAATCGCTCTCGCACAAGAGCGTGCTGCAACGTGGCTTCGTCATGGTTCAGCGCGAAGATGGCAGCCTCGTGCGCGCCGCCAAGGACCTGAATGCTGGCGATGTCGTGAACCTCACCTTCGCGGACGAGCAGAAGAAGGCGGTGATCGATCCGCCAAGCGATGGCTCGGCAAAGCCACGCGGCAAAGGCAAGCCGGGCGGAGGCCAGGGTTCGCTGTTCTAGGCCTAGTCCCGCGCTCCGAGCCGGTAGATTAGCGAATTACGCCTTCCGCCAATGGGTTAAGCTGCTTGGTTGTGGGGCGGGCGCGCGCTAAAAGAGCGGGATGAACAAACACGATCCGGGCGGGCCTGAGGCGAAGGTCCATTTTGGCGATAACGAAATCACCATCCTGCGGCAGGGCGCGTATGTCCGCTGCGCGGTGACGGGCGAGCCGATCACGCTCGACGCGCTGCGTTATTGGAACGTCGATTTGCAGGAGGCTTATCGTGGACCGGCGGAAGCGACGGCGCGCTGGAAGCAAGTCCACGCGGAGAAGACGTCGTGAGAGCGCTGGTTGGCGCGATCGCGCTTTTGCTGGCGGCGTGCGCCGCGGCCGAAGCGCCGGCTGCGCCTGAAGCGCCGCAGGCCGCGCAGCCGCCGGTTGAGGTGGTTGAGGCCGTTAATCCGCCGGCGCCGCAGACATTGTCGCTGCGTTGCGCGGGCGCGTTCACCCAAGGTGGTTTAGCGGTTTGTCGTACGCTGCCGAACGCGGCTGTCAGTCTCGATGGACTGGCTGTTGGCGCCGCGGATGCGGAAGGCTGGATCGTTCTCGGCTTCACGCGCGAGCACGGTGCTCGCACTGAGATCGGCGCTCGCGCCAACGGCGCTACTGTTAGTGAACGCTATGACGTCACGCCGCGTGCGTTCGACATTCAGCGCATCGATGGGCTACCGCAAAACACAGTGACGCCGACTGATCCGGCAGTGCTTGCGCGCATTCAGCGCGAGACGGCGCTGAAGCAGGCGGGTTTCCAGAGTGCGGCGAACATCGAGGGCTTTCTTGATGGCTTCATTCGCCCGGTCGAGGGAGGGCGTGTCTCGGGCACGTGGGGAAATCAGCGCATCTTGAACGGCACGCCTTCAACGCCGCATTTTGGGTATGACATCGCAGTGCCAGCCGGCACGCCGATCCGGGCGCCTGCCGCGGGCGTGGTGACGCTTGCCGAGCCGGACATGCATTACGAAGGTGGGCTGGTGTTCATCGATCACGGCCAGGGCCTCATCACCATGTACCTGCACATGAGCCGATTGGATGTTCATGCAGGCGATACGGTGGAACAGGGCCAAGTGATCGGCGCTGTTGGCGCCAGCGGCCGCGCGACCGGCCCGCACCTGTGCTGGCGCATGAAACTGCGCAACACGCAGCAGCTCGATCCGAGCGTGGCGATTGAAGGCTTGGCCGAGGCGCGGCGGGTGTTGCTGAGCGGCGGTGGGCAATGAAGATTTTCCATGCGCTGATCGCGATTTGCGCTCTCGGGTTTGCGGCGCCGGCATTCGCGCAGCAATTGCCGCCGGAATGCGTCTCCAACGGGCGAACGGCGCCTGATTGGAATGCCTGTCTGCGTGTCTCTCCGCCCGGCTCACAATGGCGCGCGCTGCCGCTGATTAATCTTGGCACCGAGGCGCTGCAGCGTGGCGACTACGCGAATGCCGTGCGCTACTACGATGAAGCGACACCGCCCGGCAGCACGATTACCTCTGACGTGTCGTTCCACGCGTATCGCGCCACCGCGTACTGGCACGTTGACCGCATGCCGGAAGCGCTCGCCGATGCGCAGCTTGCCTACCGGATGATCCGGCGCGATCCGGCGCTGCCGACGCCCGCGTCGGACTACTTCCCGCCGCACATCGACACTGAGACGATGTACGCACTGATCCTGCCCATTCTTTCGGATCAGCACGCGCCGGAGTTCGCGCCGGCGATGCAGGCCTATTTGGCGATGCCGGCCCGAGATTGGTACAGCTACGCCAATCGCTCGGCGGTGCTGCAGGAAGTTGGCGATGCAAGTGGCGCGCTGGTTGAGAGCCAGCGAGCGCTCGACTTAGCCCCAGGCGAACCGAGCATTCTGAACAACCATTGCTACATCTTGCATTCGTTGAACCGCGATGCGGAGGCGTTGCCATTTTGTGAGCGGGCGCTTGTCGCCGCGCCGCACGTGGCCGCCGTTCATCACTCGCTCGCGACCGTGCTTGCGGCGTTGCACCGATGTGCAGAGTCAGCGCGCGCATTGGCCAGTGCGCGGCGGATTGACACGGCGACGGTTACCTATCAAAGCCCAATCGCGTGCAGCACGGATTAATTTCGCGGCACCACGTGTGAGACCAGAATCACGGTGGGCACGTCGCCGTCGTTGCGCCAGCCGTGGGCGGTGGCTGCGTCTTCGAGCGCGACGTCGCCGGCGAGATAGACGATCGGATCAAGGCAGGTGTTGCGGATCTCGGTGGCGCGGCCTGAGACGATCAGCGCCATGCCTTGCACTTGATCATGGGTGTGCCACGCGATCACGCCCCCTGGTTCGACGACAAGCCGGCGCAGGCGCACGGCGCGTGTGGGGTCGCTGGCCAGCGGCGTGAAGGCGATGTCCGTCCCGGTGACGCCGTGTTGGGGGCCGAAGGCCTCGTGATTGGCGCCTTCGAGTGTGCGTCCGTTCGGACAAGCGCGCGGCGCAGCGGCCATGACGGCCTCGAGGCCGGTGTCTGGCGGCGGTGGGCGGCCGTCGTCGAGGCCCAAGCTCTGCTCGACCCGATCAACCGTTGCGCATCCCGCCAACACCGTAGCCGCCAGTAGTGCGCGCCACATGACCCAACCCTCCCAGGTATTCAAAGCGCTCTGAAAATTTCGCGGAGCGTTCGCTCTTGTTTGCCGGCTTCGAACCAGAAGCCAAACATCACCATGACATAGAGCATGGCGACGAGCACGAGCGGCATCCAAAGTTCGCCGCCGGCCAAGACCATGCCGAATGTACCCAGGGCCAGCAGTCCGCCGAAGAGCGCCAATGCGCCGACATGCGGTTGCATCTTCACGACGATCTGCGAGCCGGCGCCCGCGCCTTGCACGATTCCGGTAGATACGGGGGCGAAGACGTTGTTGTAGCCAAGCACGCGCTGGATTTTGAAGCCGTTGTTGTCGGCGGCGCCTTGGAAGCGCTTTTCGTTGGCGCTGTTTGGCCAGCGGACGCGGAAGAACTGCGCCGGTTCGAGATGCGCGTTGAGCGCGGCGACCGCGTCTTGGCGCTTCAGCGGCGAGGTGATCTCGAAACTATGAAATGGAAGTGGCTTCACATCACACCTGCTTCTACCCACGCGCTCTTTGGCCAGCGGCGATGCGACCAAAACCATTGGCCAGGCGCATCGCGCACGCGCGCTTCCATAAATTCGTTCACGCGTTTGACGCCGTCAAAGACGGTCTGCTCGTTGTCGGGGTCGTCGTAGTTGAGCGGGATCGCCGGGTAAGCGGTGGCGACGAAGCGCGTGCCTTCGATGCGGCGGCCGGTGATCGGGATCAGCGGCACTTTGAATTTGAGCGCGAGCCGCGCCGGGCCGTCGGCGGTCATGCAATTGCGTCCGAAGAACGGGACTGAAAGTCCGGCATTGTATTTCTGGTCGTTCATCAGCGCGATGCTGCGGCCTCGCTTCAAGGAACGCAGCAGGCCCATGCCGCCCTCTTTGCCTTTGGCGGCTTGGAGCTTGAGGCCAAACTGAGCGCGGGTGTCGACAATGTATTTGTCGATGATCGGGTTGTTGGCGGGGCGGTAGGTGAAATGTGAATCCGGATCGACCTGCGCGAGGCAGAGCGACGTGATTTCCCAGTTCGAGAAGTGACCGCCGATAAACACCGCGCCTTTGCCGCGCGTCGCCTCAATGATCTCTTTGCCGTGAAACTCGACTTCGCCGCTGCGATACTTGGCGAGGTATTCCGGCATGTGCGGAAATTCGCCGGTCATGCGGCCGAGTTCGACGAAGGTCTCTTTGCGGACTTCGTTGTGGAAGGCGTCGCTTTCGTTGGGAAACGCCATGCGGATATTGCGGATGGCGGTTTTCCAGGCGCTGTTGATGGGCGCGACGGCAGGCACGATTGCGCCGCCCCAACGCTGAGCGCGCTCAAGCCCTAGCGCGGCCAGCGCGCCGACATAGGTGTTCCAGGCCAAGGCCTCGACCTGAAATCCAAAACTGTTCGGCTTAGGCTTCGCCATGCACCGCCGTAATCCGCGATTGGATGGGCGCAAGCAAGGCGTCGAGCGCCGCTTCGTCCGCAAATCGCGCCGCTACTGGCAACACCGCCACACGCGCGCGCCATTCGGGCGAGAGGCGGGCGGCATCTTTTTCCGTTGTGATTAATTGCGCGCCGCGTTCTTCGGCCAGTCGGGCCAGGAGACGCATATCATCCTCGGAATAGGGATGGTGATCGGCGAACGGGATCATGTCCTCGACTTTGGCGCCGACGGCTTCAAGCGTGTCGAAGAATTTTTCAGGGCGCGCCAGCCCGGCGAAGGCGATCAGTGGCCCGCTGGGCGCTTCGCCGGTTGGCGAGACGGCGGCTTGGAGGATGGGCTTGCGGAAGTTCGTAAGCCACTCTGGATGTTCGGGCGTGTCTTCGCTCCAGGTGTTGTGGAGCATGACGATGGCGTCGGCGCGGGCGAGGCCATCGTGTAGCCGCTCGCGCAAGGGGCCGGCCGGAAACACCTGTCCGTTGCCGATGCCGTAAGCGGGATCGACCGCGACGATGCAAAGATCTTTGGCGAGGGACGGATTTTGGAAGCCGTCATCCATGAGGATGACATGGGCGCCGGCCTGAACCGCCGCCAGCGCGCCGGCGAAGCGATCGCGCGATACCCAAGCTGGGCCATCATGTGCGTGCAGCAGCGGCTCGTCGCCGACCTCGATGGCTTCCATGTCGGGCGTGACGCGCAAGGGCCCGACAGCGCGGCCGCCATAACCGCGCGATAGGGTGTGCACGTTGGGGCCAAGCTTGGCGCGGATGGCGCGGCTGATCGGCGTTTTGCCGGCGCCGCCAACGGTAAGATTGCCGATGCAGATGACGGGCGCTGAGACGTGGCGTGAGATTTTGGTGCGGATGCGGTGTGCGGCGACGGCGGCGTAGGCCCACGAAATCGGCGTGAGCAGCGCGCGCAGAACGGTCGCCGTATCGCGGCCCGCGACCTGATCTTTGTGTTTCCAGAACTCAGGCGGACGCATTGGCCGTGCTCTGCTGTGCTGGCGTGGACGGGACAAGCGCGATTGCGGCGTCGACCGTGCGATCGAAGGCGTCGGCGCCCTGTGCGGTGATGGTGCGGGCAGCCTCGAGCTGTTTGGCCCGCGCCGGCTCGTCGCGCCAGAGGCGCGCGATTTCAGCGGCGAGGCTCTCCGCGTCTTGAACAATTGAGGCGCCGCCGGCGGCAAACATGGCGGCGAACAAGTCTTGGAAGCTTTCTACGTGTGGTCCGGTGATGATGGCCGACCCGAGCTTTGCAGGTTCGATTGGGTTGTGGCCCTTGAGCGCTGGCAGCAGACTGCCCGCGACAAGTGAGACCGGGGCGAGATCGTAGAGTGTGCCGAGCTCGCCGAGCGTGTCCGCGACATAGACGGAAGCCGCGCCCGGCGCGGCGCCGCGCGAGCGTAACGGTGCACCGTTGGCCAAGCGCGCCATCTCTGCGCCGCGCTCGGGATGGCGCGGTGCGATAACGAGAAGGGCGTTCGCAAAATCGCGGCGCAAGATCTCATGCGCGGCGAGCACGATTTCATCCTCGCCTTCGTGCGTAGAGGCGGCGAGCCAAACCGGACGCGCGCCAATCTCGGCGGCGAGCGCCGCGCGCGCTGTGGGATCGACGCGCGGCGCCGGCGCGGCGAGCTTTAAATTGCCCGGCGCGCCAAGCGGTGCGGGACGCAGCGCCGTCAGCGCGTCGTGGGTGCGAGCATCGGCGGCGGAAACGTATGAGAACGCGCCGACCAGGCGGCGGCCGGCAGTGCGCCAGCTGGTCCAGCGGCGGAGCGTGCGCGGGCTCATCCGCGCGTTGACGAGCGCAAGCTTTACGCCGCGCGCTTCCGCTTCGAGGATGAGGTTCGGCCAAAGTTCGCTTTCGACGAAAACGCCAACATCAGGCCGCCAATGACCGAGGAAGCGGCGTACGCAATCGGCGCGGTCCAGCGGAACGTACACGTGCGTGGTGCGCGCCGGCGCGCGCCGGGCGATGAGTTCGGCAGAGGTGCGCGTGCCGGTGGTGAGCGCGAACGAGAGGCTGGCATCGCGCGCCGCCAGCGCTTCGATGAGTGCGAGGGCGACACCGCTTTCGCCGACGCTCGCAGCGTGCAGCCAGACGAGAACGCCTTCAGGGCGCGCTTGGGCGTAGCGTCCGAAGCGTTCGCCGAGGCGGGCGGGGTCTTCTTTGCCGCGCTGAGCACGGTCGTTCAGGTAAAGGCCCGCGAATGCGCCCAGCACCGAGCTTGCGGCGCGATAGAAGCCAAGGACGGGCGAAAAGCTCACGAAGTCTGCGCCGCCGTTTCCGCGGCATCCGTAAGCGCCTCGCCGCGCGGCGGGGCCGGCTCGATCGGCGTCACGCCAGCGATCCGATCTGCCTCGGCAGCGATGCGGTTCATCTCCATTTCGAGCGCGAGGCGCACAGCTTCGATCTCGGCGTCGCTGGCGTCCATCGGCGGCGGCGGGATTGGATTGCCCCAAACAAGCGCGCCTTTGCCGAACGGCAGCGGCAGCACGAAGTGGTCCCAGCTTTTGCGGAAGACGACGCGGCTGGTCGTCGCCCATGTCACCGCCATAAGCGGTGCGCCTGCGAGTTTGGCCAATTGGACAGGGCCGCGCTTGGCGCGCATGCGGGGACCGCGCGGGCCGTCGGGCGTCATGGCGATAACGCCGCCGTCGTCGATGTGGCGCGTCATTTGGCGCATCGCCTCGACGCCGCCCTTGGGTTTGCCCTTTTTAGCTTCGGAGCCGCGGATGACTTCGGCGCCGACCACTGTTGCCGTGCGGGCGACGATGCCGCCTTCGCGGGAGTGCGAGATCAACATTTTCACCCTAGGAATGCCGGGTCCGAACGTCCACATCTTGTGAATAAGCCAGAACCGTCCGTGCCAGATGCAGGCGATCACCTTGCCGCCATTGGGCTGCCAGAACGGCTCCATTGCGGCCTGGTTGATCTTCGTCCAGCGCGTTGTCACGCCGACGAGCAGCATGTAGCTGCCGATCAAGCGCCCCAGAAGGAACTGGACTACTGGATTGCCGAGTAAGGACTTCACTATCCAACCTGATGGCGCGCCCGCTTCCGCAGCGCGGGTGAGCCCCTTATAGGGGGCGTCCCCCGTACCGCGCCAGAAGCCGTAGCGAGCCCTGCACAGAACTCCGATGTCCAATCCGATCAAATTCCCAGCTTTTGACCTCACGACGCCCGACGGGCGCCGGACGGCAGAGCACGACCTGATCTGGACCGACCATGGTTTCCTCCGGAACCTCTATCAGAATTTCCACTGGATCGAGCCGGGCGTCATGGCGCGTTCGAACCAGCCGTCGCCGGAGCATATCGCCCGCTACGCGCAGGCTGGCTTCAAGACGATCATCAACGCGCGAGGCAAATCCGACACTGGCTATTACGCGCTGGAGAAGGAAGCCTGCGAGCAGCGCGGCATCACTTTGATTGACTTGCGCCTACGCTCACGCGAGCCGCCGAGTGTTGAGGCGATCCTCCGCTGCAAGCAGATATTCGAGACGATCGAGTATCCAGCGCTGCTGCATTGCAAGTCCGGCGCTGATCGCGCGGGCGTTGCGGCGGTGTTGTTTAAGCACTTCAAGATGGGCCTGCCGATCAGCGAAGCGGTGGAGCAACTCTCGCTGAAGTACCTGCATGTGAAGCAAGGCAAGACCGGCATGATCGACTTCTTCTTCGACACCTACCTCGAAGAGACGAGAGAGAGTGGCAAGCCTTTCCTGCATTGGGTCAATGAGGGCTACGACCACGAGCGCGTGAAAGCAGCGTTCACCGGTCAGTGGTGGGCGAATATCCTGGTGGACAAGGTGCTGCGCCGTGAATGAGCGAACCCATCGCGGGAACCGCGCGCGGTGTTGGACGAATAAGCGGCGACCGGCTGGGCCGCCGCTTAGGTCGTGCCTACTTCACCGGCGGAAGATAATAGGGCGAGTTCGGATCGAGGCGGGCGTCGTAGCTCGGTGACGCCGGGTCGATGCGCGCATCATAATACGTATCGCCCTCATCGATGACAGCGTAACCGGTGCCGTGATAACGCGCGATCACCACGCGATTGCCTGTGTCGCTGACACCGTTGGCTGTGGAGTCGTATTCACAATTGCGATTATTCATTGCTTGGCGGGTGTTGGTGCGGCCGTCATTCACGCCGCACACTTGTTCGGATGCATTGTTAATGCGGCGGATAAGAGCGTCTGCGCCAGCTGCGCTGTTCACGTTGAGATCGCCGTAAGTGACGACGCGTTCTTCAACTTGGGTTTGGGCGATGGCCGGCGCCGCGAAGGTAAGGGCGATGGCGGAAGCGATGGCGAAATGCAATGAGCGGGACATGGTGTTTTGAACTCCTGAAAACTCCCGCCCCTTGGCGTTGCTAACCCTCACCCCTTCGATCTGTTCCAGTTTAGCTCGCTTGTTCCGTCGTTTGAAATTGCAGGCGCGAGAGGCGAGCGTAGAGCCCGCCTTTGGCTACAAGTTCGTCGTGCCGGCCGACTTCGACGATGCGCCCATTCTCCAGCGCCAGGATACGATCAGCGTCGCGCACTGTGGCGAGGCGATGCGCGATCACGAGTACGGTGCGGCCTTTGGAGAGTCGCTTTAGCGCGTCTTGCACTTGGGCTTCGCTTGCGGCGTCGAGGGCGCTGGTGGCTTCGTCGAGCAAAAGGATCGGCGCGTCGCGGAGGAAAGCGCGTGCAAGCGCGATGCGTTGGCGCTCGCCGCCGGAAAGATTGCCTCCGCGCTCGCCGGCCAGCGTGTCGTAGCCGTTGGGCAGGGCCGTGATGAAATCATGCGCCGCGGCGTTGCGCGCAGCTTCCTCGATCTCGGCGTGCGTGGCGCCGGCGCGGCCGAGACCGATGTTGTTGCGGATCGTGTCGTTGAAGAGTGCGGATTCTTGCGCGACCAGCGAGATCGAATTGCGGAGCGAGACGACGGTGATGTCGCGGACGTCCTGGCCATCCACGCGCACCGCGCCGTGCGTTACGTCGTAGAGGCGCGGCAGCAGGTTAAAGATGGTGGACTTGCCGGAGCCGGAGGGGCCGACCAGCGCCACCGTTTCGCCGGGCGCCACGGTGAAGCTCACATTCTCGACGGCAGGCGCCTCGCCATAGCTGAACGCGACATTCTCGAACTCGATCTTGCCGGCGCTGACTTGGAGCGGCTTTGCGCCGGGCTTGTCGTTGATGGTCTCGGGCTCATCAATCAACGTGAAGATGCGATTTATTGCGGCCAGCGCTTCATTGAGCATCGTGTTGAAGCCGCTGATCGAGCGCGCCGCAGGTGTCGCGACGCCAACAGCGCCGATCATCCCGAAGAGATCGCCCAGCGTCATCAGATCTGAAGCGATGCGAACGCCGGCCAGATAGAGAACGCCGCCAAGCGCGATGCCGCCCAGGAGCTCCAAAAGCGGTTCGCTACGCGCGCGATTATGCGCCAGCTTCATGCCAAGGCGGCGCTGTTCTTCAAACGCGGCGTCGGCGCGCTCGGTTTCGCGCCGTTCGAGGCTGTAGGTTTTGATGAAGCGCGAAGCGCCGAAGATTTCGTTGAGCAGGGCGGTGACGTGACCAATTTGCTCTTGGGCGATGCTGGTTTGTCTGCGGGCGCGTTGGGCAATAGCGCCGAGCGGGCGCGCCGCGAATGCAAAAACGCCAATGACGACGCCAGCCAACACCCAATCGAGATAGAACATCATGCCGATCGAACCGATCAGCGTCAGGCTATCGCGCAGCGATGTTTGTGCGGCGCGGACCAAAGCGTAGCCAACGATGGTGATGTCATTGGTGAAGCGCGAGACCAGGCGGCCGACGTCTTCGCGTGCGAAGCGGGCAAAATCCACGCTCATCAGTTTGGCGAACATGGCGCTCTGCAAGTCGCGCAAAATCTTGAGCGCGAGCGCCTGCGTCATCACCGCCTGGCCCCACATGCCAGCAGCGCGCAGACTGACGATAATAATAACGGCGACGGGAATGAGCGCGATCAATTTCAGATCGCCGGACTGAATGCTGTCGGTCGCGAACTTGAGGATCCAGGCGTACGACGCAGCGGCGCCCGCGACGAGCACGAGCACCGGCGCTAACGCCAGTAAATCCATTTTGTAGCGCAGGATGTACTGACGCCACAGCCGCGAGAGGATGGCGCCAGCCTTCATGTTTGGATCACATCTCGCCTTCGGGATCGGTCCCCGGGTCAAGCAGGCGGTGTGCGTGGATGATGAAGTAGCGCATGCGCGCGTTGTCTATCGTGCGCTGGGCGGCGCCCTTCCAGGCGTCATACGCGGCGCGATAGTTCGAATAGGCGCCGATGAAATCGACCGCCTTCAGATCAATGAACTCGGGGCGATCAAGGTCCTTCATCTCGCCGCCGATGACGAGGTGGAGCAGTTGGAGGTTGTGTTCGCTCATGTGCCTTTAGCCGGTGGCCTGCTCGCGCGGATCGGGCAGGGTTTTCGTGCGCTCGATTAGCAAAGGGTGCAGGCCCGCGCCAGCGGCAGCTACGCCGGGGACGCGCGGGTTCTCATTGTTGAACCGGAGCGGATCGCCCCGCAAATCGGTCACTGAGCCGCCTGCGGCTTCAATAATGGCCGCGCCGCCTGCGATGTCCCATTCGTGCTTCCAGCCGAACAGTAAGGTCGCATCGCCCATGCCGGCCGCCACAAGCGCCATGCGATAGGCGATCGATTGGCGCTCGATCACGTCCATCTTTGGCCAAGGCGTGGGCCAGCGTTTGTCGGTGAAACGGCTCTTTTGGCCGATCATGCGCGCGCCTTCGAGGCTGGTAGCGTCGCTGACTTTCATCGGCCGGCCGTTGTGCCAGGCGCCGTGACCGATGACGCCGGTGAACATCTCGTCGGTCATGGGATTGTAGACGACGCCGGCGTAGGCGCGATTGCCATCAAGGATGCCGACGCTGATCGTCCATTGCGGAACTTTGGCGATGAGGGCGGCGGTGCCGTCGATCGGATCGAGCATGAAGGTGCGCTCTTTGCCGACGCGATACTCTGGCTTGTCCGGGGTTTCTTCCGAGAGCCAGCCATAGTCGGGGCGCTTGGAGAGAAATCTGAGCTCAAGCATCGCATCGACCGCCTTGTCGACGTTCGTGACGGGGCCTGCTTCGCCCTTGGATTGGATTTCGAGCGGCTTCAGCGAAAGCTCACGCGCCAGGGCGCCAGCTTCGCGGACGTTCGTCTCCAGGAGTTCGAGTTCAGACGCCGCCGATTGCAAGGTCATCCACGATCAAGCTTGAAATTTCGAGGGAGCCGCGATTGTCGACGTCGGAGCCGGTGCGCAGGCGTTTGAAGATATCGAGCAGGTTGCCCGCAACGGTGATTTCGCTCACCGGGTGCGCGATCTCGCCGTTCTCGAACCAATACCCGGCAACGCCGACGGACCAATCGGCGGTGTTGGGGTTAAGCGAGGGGGAGAACATGTCGGTGACGAAGACGCCTTTGCCGGCGTTCTTCATCATCGTTTGCAAATCTTCCGCGCCCGGCTTCACGAATATGTTCGATGTGCCGATGCCGGGCGGGCCGCCGTGGCCTGCGGTGGCGTGGCCATTGGGCTCAAGGTTGAGCTGGCGCGCGGCTGAAGAGTTCAGCAGCCACATTGTCAGCACGCCGTCGTCGATTAAAGTTGCGGGCGCGACCGCGCTGCCTTCGCCGTCGAACCAGTGGCTGCCGGGGAGGCGCTTCACGAACGGGTCCTCGTGGATGCGGAAGCCTTCAGCGAAAATGCGCTCGCCCATTTTGTCTTTGAGGAACGAAACGCCGCGCGCGACGGCAGCGCCGGAGATGGCCGAGAAGAACGGCGAGATGATGCGGCCAGCGAGGCGGTTTTCGAAGATCACCGGCGCGCGTTGGCTCGCGATCTTGCGTGCGCCGACGCGGCGGGCAGTGCGTTCGCCGGCGATGCGGCCGATCTCTTCAGGCGAGGGCAAGTCGGCGAAGAAGCGTTTGGTGCGCCACTCATAGTCGCGCTCCATTTCGTCGTCCTTCTCAGCCACCGGCTGCGTGCCGAGGCTGAACGAGGTGCCAGACTCAAAGCCTTCAAAGCCGCTCGATGTCATGTGGACGAAGGTCGAGTGTTCGCTCGATGCGCCGCCGCCGCCCGAATTGGCGATGCCTGGAATGGCGAGCGAGGCCGCTTCGCAGCGTTTGGCGAGATCGAGCAATTGGTCGGGCGTCGGGCGGGCGGTGTCGGATTGTTCGAGATCGGGGGCGGGGCCTCTGGCGTGAAAGCGCGCATCTAGGAGGCCGGCGAATTTGTCTTCCGGCGCGGCCTTCGCCATCGCGACCGTGCGTTCGGCGAGATCCTTCAGGCCCTTCGCGGAAAGATCAGTCGAGGAGGCGGCTGCCTGCTGCCTGCCGATGAAGGCGCGGAGCGCCACCGAGCGGGCTTCCTCCCGCTCCATACCCTCAAGCTCGCCCATGCGGACTTCGGCGGAAATGCTCTCCCGGATGGCCAGGGAGGCCTCCGAACCGTGCGCGCCAGCTTGTTTTGCGTAATCGATCAGGGCCGCGAGTGCGGCGTGTGAATCAGTGTCGAAAGCCATGCAGGCAACATGGGCCTGCCCGGCAGCCGGGGCAATCGCGGTTACGGTATCGGGCTGCTCAGAGCTGTTGGGCGAGGCCGGCCCAGAGAAGGCCGCCGCCAACGAGGGCATACGAAAGCCAGGTGAGCACCATCCCGAACATCCGCCCAGCGTTGAGCGTGCCGGTGTGGAGACCCCAACCGTGCAAAATTCTTCCGAGGGTCAAAGAAATTCCTGCCGCGTGCAGAAGCCAAATTGGCGTCGCCGGGTCGAAAAGCGCGAGCAAAACGATGCCGACGAGCGCTGCTGGGATGTATTCGGCGGCGTTGGCGTGGGCGCGAACGGCGCGGCCGAACACCTCGTTTCCACCGTCGCCCAACGTGATCTTGTGCTTGCGGCGGCCGGCGACCACTAGCACTGCGAGCACGAGCAAAATGAGAATATTTACGCCTGCATAAAGCGCGGCGATCTCTAGACGCAGCATGGAGTGTTCTCCCTCAGCACTGCTCTAGTCTGCACACAATCTGCATTTCAACCTTTTGTTTTGCTTTCAGAAACCGCGTGTTCATCGTGACTAGGCATTATCTGCCCAACAAAGAATGCCTCGAAGGCAGGGTTGGGTGGAATGATCGACGCTGGATTTATCTGGGGCGTCGCTTGGGCGATGTTCGCGGCGGCAGCAGGCACCGGCCTGGCAGCCGCCGCGATAGCCTTGTTCCGTAAGGTTGAAGATTACGACTACGATTTCTCGGCCGGCTACAACGCGCTCGCGCCAGTGCTGCGCGACTAAAGTTCCGCGCGTTTAAACGTTACAAAAAACAAAACGACTGCGCTTGCTCGCGCCGCTATAGCTGGACGGTGGAGGCGTGTTCATGAAATTACGTGCGATCGTGTTGGCGTTGGCATTGGCCGCTTGTGGACAAACCGGCGAAAGGCAAAACGAAGCGCCCGCGGCGCCAGCTGGCCCCGATCCCTTCACGCTGAACATCGAAATTGGCCGCTATGGCGCGATGCTTGGCCAAGTTACCGGACACACCGAAGAGCGCCCGGGCTCTGCTGAGCCTGAAGTGACGGAGACGCGCGATTTGGCGCGGCGCCTGCGCGAAACTGTGTGGCGCTACAATATTGAGCGCTCTGAGATTTGCGCGAAGGGCTTGTTCACGGAAGTGGCCTGCACGCCGGCGTACGAGCCAGTATGGATCTCTGAGCCGCCGAACGCTGAGCCGACGCTCGCGGAAATTCAATCGCGCTCCGATGCCGTGGGTGTCGAGGTGATGCGCTTGTGGGACGCTGTCTGCGAAGATGCGCGCACGCGGGCGACGAGTGATGGAGAGCGGCAGGTGGCTTGCGCGATGGAGTAATATGGACCGCCGGCGTCTCGCCGGCATGCTCCACCGCCGGCCGGCGAGACGCCGGCGATCCATACTAGCGCAGCTTCCACACCGCAGCGCGTTTCACTTCCGCGTCTTCAAGCGCGCGCGTGACTGGGATATCGTAGGCGGCGATTTGTTCGAGTTTGTCGCGCGGCAGATAGGTGCGGCCTGGATCGCCAATGAGCACGGTTTTGCCGGCGGCTTGCTGTTCGATCAGCCAGGCGAGCACGCGCGGCGCGAGATCGCGATCGTAGAAGAGATCGCCGACGAGAATGACTTCGGCATCCGTTGGCTTGCCGACGGGATCGGCGTTGCTCGTTTCTAGGCGCACATCGTTGAGTTCGGCGTTTAAGATCGCCGCGTGTGAGGCGAAAGCGTCGATGTCGATCGCAAGTGTCGATGCGGCGCCGGCTTTCATCGCGGCGATGGCGACGAGGCCTGAGCCTGAGGCGACGTCGAGCACGCTTTTGCCGCGTACGGTTTCCGGATTGTCGATCACGTAGCGCGCCAAAGCCTGCCCGCCTGCCCACGCAAACGCCCAGAAGGGCGGCGGTAAGCCAAGTTCGCCGAGCTGTTCTTCAGTGAGCTGCCAGAGGGCTACCGCGTCGTCGGCGAGCTGAAGCTTGAGCTCCGGCACGTGGCTAGGCGCGAGCACGCGGGTGTTGTCGCGAATGAAAGCGGGGATGTCGGAGATCAAGTCGCGAACCCGCTATGGCATGGATCGCTTGTGTTCTTCGACTATCTCATCTGCCATGCGCTCAAGATCTTTTTCGGTGACGGTCGTTCCGTTCAACAGCGACAAGAGGTCGATCTGCGCCTCGATTATTCGCTCGCGTGGAAGGTGGCTATTCTCAATCTCTTGGGATACGAATGTGACAAGCTTGTTGATCTCGCTCTGGGCCAATCCATCAAGGCTTTTGTCCTGCTTGTGCCACAGCTGAATGAGTAAAATCGCGTCCGTGACTGCCTTGCCTTCGGCAAGGCCTGCGTAAGCAAGTGATTGCCTGGTGATCTGCCAAGTGAAAAGTAGAATTGCCAATCGTTTTGGATTGAAGCGCTTTTTTGCATAGTGGACCGCCTTGCACTCGCGCGCAAAGCGGCTCCGCGCATCGATGTCAACTTTGTCTAGATCCAGGCCCAATTCTTCGAGCAACGAATAGACACGAAGTGTGAACTGCGCTTCAGATGGCGGTCTGGTTGCGAGCCACCCGACTGCCAGTATCCCGACAATCGCCAGAACCGATAAAATAACAATCATGCGTGATGCTGCTCACAATGGCGTTTAGCGTCAAGCGGGCTGCGCGATTGGCTTGTTCGTCGCTTCACCTAGCACGCTGATATAGCCTGGTGCGATGCGCATGCGCGACCAGTAGCCTTTGTCCATCAAGGCTCGGTGCAAGCGCTCCAGGCGATAGCAGGGGACGTGCATGAAGACGTGATGCTCGCCGTGGAAGTGAACCCAGTACGGCGCGATGAAGAGGCGCTCGGCGAGATTTGCGAGTGTCGTGCGTGCGTGCGTGAACGGATCATCCTTGGTGTTGACGCAAGCGTGCTCGGCGATGTTGCGCAGGCGCGTCACGAGCGGCAGCCACGTCGCCATCGGCACGATCCAGAGTGCGAAGTACGCCCACCAATATCCGGCGAGCGAAAGCCCCGCGAGCATTAGCGCGTTGATGAGCAAAAACCGCCCAGTGCTGGAGTTCACGACTTCGCCGGGCTTGCGGTTGCCGAAAATTTGCGCGGTGCGTTGCTTGAAGAACGTTTGCCCCGTCAGATCGCGCACGATTTTGCGCCATAGCGAGCTGCGCGTGATCGGGAAGGGCGCTGAGAGCGGTTTGTCGGGATCTTCCGGCTGCTCAGTGAAGCGGTGATGTTTCAAATGATAGTCGCGGTATGATTTTAGCCGTGCGCCCACAGGCGCTGCGCAGAGCCATTCGCCGACCCAATCATTCACTTTGAGATTCGCGTGCAGCGCGCCGTGAGCGGCGTCGTGCATGAGAATGGCGAGGCCGAGTTGGCGCGCGCCGATAAGCATCACCGCTAAAATGTAAGTCAGCGGGTTCGGCCAGAGCACGAACATCGCGCCAGCCGCGAAGATCAGCCCCCAGGCGCTGGCGACGCACACTAACCCCAGCCAGGAAGAGCGCTTGGAGAAGCGCGCCCATTCCTCGGGCGTGAAAACGTCTTTCGGGTCGATGCGTGCAACTGCAGGCATGGTGCGCTTCTAGCGCAAAGCTTGGCGCGTGTCAGCTTGGTGGCGGCGTTTCCGCGAATGCGAAGACGCGGCGTAAGCCTGCCTCGCCGATGCGGGTGAACTCCAAAACGCGGCTGCCGCGCTTTTGCGTCGCCCAGCCGCGCTCGAACACCTCATCGAGGATGGCTGCGCCGAGAGCGCCGGCAAGGTGGTGGCGGCGGACGCTCCAATCGAGGCAGGCGCGGCACAATGGCCGTGCGCCTTGTTCCAGATCCTCGATGTCGACGCCGAAGGTTTGCACTTTGAAGCGGCCGAGCTTCGTCAGCGCGAATGTCTTCTCAGGGCCGGGGAGTATCCACTTGTTCTTCTTGAACGCATCGAAAAGCCCAACGCCGAGATCGCCAGCCAAGTGATCGTAGCAAACGCGCGCGTGGCGCATCTGCGGTTCTTTGGGGCCGGGGCGCGTGCGCAGCGCCTTAGCGCGCGCGGCAACTCCCATCAGCGTTTCGAGCAAGCCCGCAACATCAGCATCGGCCAAGCGATAGTAGCGATGGCGGCCTTGCGCCTCGACCGCGATCAAGCCGCCATCGACGAGTTTCGAAAGATGAGAGCTTGCGGTTTGCTTAGTGACGCCAGCTTCAAGCGAGAGTTCGCTTGCGGTGTAAGCGTCGCCGTTCAGCAGCGCCGTCAGCATGTTGGCGCGGGCGGGATCGCCGACCATTGCGGCGATAGCTGCGATATTTGGGCCGTCTCTCATAAACGCTCTCTGGGGAATGGTTCGATCATAATCGAACCATGGGGCACCCGCAATCCGCTAGGTCTGGCGCTCACGGAGGCCAGATATGCTGACATGCTGTATTCGTTACGAAATCGATCCATTCAAAAAGGAGCAATTCCAGCGTTATGCGCGCGTTTGGGGAGAAGCGATTCCCCGCTGCGGGGCTGAGCTTATTGGGTATTTCGCGCCGCACGAGGGTTCCGCTACGTTGGCGTACGGGTTGTACAACATTGAGAGCCTGGCGGCATATGAGGCGTATCGCGAGCGTTTAGCGGCCGATCCGGCGGGACGCGAGAATTATGAATTCGCCAAGCGGGAGCGTTTCATCCTGCGCGAGGATCGGACGTTTCTGAAGATTTGCTCGCGATGATTGCGGTGATCTTCGAAGTCGAGCCTGCCGATCGCGATGCGTATTTTTGTATTGCCGGCGAGTTGCGGCCGCTGCTGGATGGGATCGATGGATTCATTTCGATCGAGCGCTTTCAGAGCGTGAGTGATCCGCAGCGGATGTTGTCGCTCTCGTTCTGGCGTGACGAAGCGGCGGTCGCGCAATGGCGCAATCTGGAAGCCCATCGTGGAGCGCAGAGTGTAGGGAGACGAAGCGTGTTTCGCGACTACCGACTGCGCGTGGCCAATGTCGTGCGCGACTATGGGATGCGGGAGCGTGAGCAAGCGCCGAAGGATTCTTGCAGCATTCACAGACCCATTCCCGGATTGGCCGCAGGCCAAGTCCGGGACCCATAACCTCGACCATTTGTGTTTATGGGTCCCGGGCTCGCCGCTGCGCGTCGCCCCGGGAATGGGTGGGAGCTAAATCTTGCTCTGCTCTGGCGTCTGCGTGTCGATGAAGCGCCACAAATGCCAGGCGGCGGCGCTGCGGAACGGCGCCCAGCGTTCGCCGTAGGCGCCTAACGTCTTCGGCGTGAACTCACGGCGGTAGAGTTTCTCCGCGCCTTTCCGAACGCCGAGATCGTCGATCGGCAGCACGTCGGGCCGGCCGAGCGTGAACATGAGATACATCTCGACCGTCCAGCGGCCGACGCCGCGCGCCGCTGTCAGGCGTTCAATGATCTCATCGTTGCCCATGCGTGAGAGCTGCCGCGCTTCTGGGATGACGCCGTCGATGCGTTTCTGCGACACGTCCTGGATCGCGGCGATCTTCTGGCGTGAGAGTCCGGCGGTGCGCAGCAATTCCGGTGAGGCGGCGAGCAGGTCTTCGGGATCAGGGTGATCTTTGTCCGGGAAAAGCGCGATCATGCGGCCGTGAATGGTGCCCGCGGCTTTGCCGGAGAGCTGTTGATAGACCACCGAGCGCACCAGCGCGCGATACGGGTCCTTTTTCTTTTCGAACTTTGTCGGGTAGGGCTCGTGCTTGGGGATCACGCGGGCAAAGCGCTTGCACACGGTGCTGAGATGCTCTTCCGCTTCGCCCACGTCACACTCCCAGCGATGGCCTTATGGTGCGCCAGATGGGTTCGAGTGCGAACGCCAGCAAGACGGCTGCGCCGATGATGGCGTTGAATTTGAAGCCCGCAAGCGCCGTTTTCGGACGTTTGTCGTCAATGCCAGCAAGCATTGGCCAGATCATCAGCGCGCCGATGAGGCTGAGCGGCGCCGCCACCCAAAGGCCAGCGCCTGACATCGCTCCTGCGGTGGCCCACAAGATCAGCGCGCCGATGTAGAAGACGCTCGTCCAGGTGCGCCACTTATCGGCGAAGAGCCGCGCTGTGGAGCGGACGCCGACGAGCGCGTCGTCTTCGCGGTCCTGCAACGCGTAGATGGTGTCGTAGGCGATGGTCCAGAGGATGCAGCCGGCGTAGAGCGCAAAGGCTTCCTGCGGGACGATGCCGGCTTCGTAAGTTGAGGCAGCGGCGCCAACGAGCGCGCCCCACGAGAAGACAATGCCGAGCCAGGCCTGTGGCCACCAGGTGATCCGCTTCATCAGCGGATAGAGCGCAACCAGCGGGATCGCGATGAGCGACGCGATCTGCGCCAGCGGCGGTAGCATCAAAAGCGCGGCGAGACCGATAAGGCATTGCACCAGCAGCCAGCCCCAGGCGGCTTTGGTGGATAGTGCGCCAGAAGGGAGCGGACGTAGGCGTGTGCGCTCGACTTGCGCGTCGATGTCTTTGTCGAGGATGTCGTTATAGGTGCAACCGGCGCCGCGCATGGCAATGGCGCCGAGAATGAAGGCGAGCGCAAAGCGCGCATCTTCCCAGTAAAATCCGTAACCTGTGCGGGAGATCGCGACGCCCATGAAGCAGGGCAGCAACAACAATTGCCAGCCGATGGGCCGGTCGAGGCGCGAGAGTTGTGCGAATGGCTTCCACGCGCGCGGCAGCGCGTCGGTCCAATGTTGCTTCAACGCATCAGCGGGTTTCAATTCGTTCACAAGCGCGTATTGCGCGTGGCTTCGACTTTACGCAAGGCGACACAGAGGTTATGTGAGCCGCCTTCGGAGCTTGCAGAATGAACACCCGCCAAAAATAAATACGGCGCCGCGAACGGTCGCCGCCGAGCCTTGAGAGAGCGCTAGCCCTCCCGGCTCTAAATTTGGATCGCCGCCTTCCAGGCGGCATGCCGGAAAGATGCCGGCGGTCCGAGAAACCAGTTCGCCGAGCCGTGTTGCGGGTGATTTCGCGTTTCGGCGCTTCGCTTCCAGCACTTCGTTTCCCATTTCAATTCCGCAAAGCCGCGTCCGCGCGCTTGCGAACATCCTGGTACTTCCATGAGTGACGCATACGATTCCGACGACAGAGAAGACGGCCCGCGCAAAGCGACGTTTGCGCAGGTGACCGCCTTCATGTGGAAACATTGGTCGAGCCAGCCTCAGAAACTGGCGCTGATAGGGCTGTTCTTCGGCCTTTCGGTCATCGCTGACTTGGCGATGCCGTTCGCTTCGAAGCATCTTGTTGATGCGCTCACGGCCGGGCCGACAGAGGCTGGCCAGCGCGCCGCGGCGTGGGGCTTTGGCGTGATCGTTCTGTTGGCGTTCGTGTTCTACATGGCGCGCAACACCGGTGTGCGCTTCCATATTCCGTTCGCCTCCAAGAACATGGAGCAGATCGTCACGGACGGATTTCGTGACGTGCAGCGCTTCTCCGCCAACTGGCAGGCCGACAATTTTGCCGGCGCCACAGTGCGGCGCGTGTCGCGAGCCATGAACGCCTACGACACGATCTCTGACACGATGGTCTGGTACATGATCCCGGCGGCCGCCGTGCTCGTCGGCATCACGGTGCTGACCTATTTGCAATGGCCAGTCATCGGCTTGTTCACCGGCGCGACGATCGCGGCGTTCGTGGCGATTGCCTATTTGAGCAGCCGTTTCTACGTGGCCGAGCCTCTGCAACGTTACATCAAAGCGGACACCGCCATTGGCGCGTCGCTGGCCGATGCGGTTGCGTCGAACGCGACGGTGAAGGCGTTCGGCGCAGAGGGGCGCGAGCAGGCGCGCTTTGATGGTGTCGTGCAGGTTTGGACAAAGGAAGCGAACCACACCTGGACGCGCTTCACCAATGCGTGGGTGCTTCAGAACTTATTGCTTTGGTTTTTGCAGGCAGGGCTGCTGGGTCTCGTCCTGCTCGAATGGAGCCATGGCCGCGCCACGGCGGGCGACGCGGTGTTTGCGATTACGTCGTTCCTGCTGGTGTCCGGTTATCTGCGGATGCTTGGAGAGAACGTGCAAAACCTCCAAAAAGGCATCGCCGATATTGAAGATGTGGTCGCTTACGCTTTGCAGACGGCCGAAGTTGTCGATCGCCAGGATGCGAAGGCGTTCGAGCCTGCGCGGGGCCGCATCGCCTTCGATGCGGTGACGTTCGGCTACAAGAACGCCGCCGAGGCGCTTTACAGCGATTTCTCACTGGAGATAACGGCGGGCGAGACAGTGGCGCTTGTCGGCCCGACCGGTTCAGGCAAGTCGACGTTCGTGAAGCTGGTGCAGCGCCTCTATGACGTCGATGCGGGCGCGATCCGCATCGACGATCAGGACGTGCGGGCGGTGACGCAAACGAGCCTCCGGCAGAGCATCGCGCTCGTTCCGCAGGATCCGGCGCTGTTTCATCGCTCATTGCGCGAGAACATCGCCTACGCGCGGCCGGAGGCTTCGACGGAGGAGATCATCGATGCGGCCCGTCGCGCTCACGCGCACGAGTTCATCGAGAAGCTTCCCAAGCGCTACGACACGGAAGTGGGCGAGCGCGGCGTGAAGCTTTCGGGTGGTGAGCGTCAGCGCGTAGCGTTGGCGCGGGCTTTCCTCGCGAACGCGCCGATCCTGATCCTCGACGAAGCGACGTCCTCCTTGGATGTGGCGACCGAACAGCAGGTGCAAGCCGCGATGGCCGAGCTGAAACAGGGTCGCACGACGATCGTCATCGCGCACCGCCTAAGCACGATCCGCGAAGCCGATCGCATCTTGGTGTTCAACCAAGGTCGCATCGTCGAACAAGGCAAACACGCTGAGTTGATCTCGGCGCGCGGCCTTTACGCAAAGCTCAACGCGATGAGCCGAGGTGAGATGTTGGCGGACGAGGCGGCTTAGTGCTGAGGGCGCGAGAGATTGCTCGCGTCCTCAGACAAGTCGGCTGTAGATAGCGCTAACCGCGTTCGTGCCGGCCAATGCTAGCGTGATCCAGGTCCAGTAACGCATCGGAATGAAGAATAGTGAGCCAGCTGTCGGCCGCACCTCGATGCGTTGGCCGGTTGTCTGGTCGATAAAGGCTCGCGCTTCACCGGAGCCTTCACGCCACGTCGTGAAGAAGAATATCTGAGCTGCAGCTAACAGCAGGCCCGTGCAAATTACGATCGCCGGGTCCAACGGTTGCGCTAGGTGCAAAATATTTGTGATCGCTTCGGCGCCCGCCATCGCCGTAAGCACGCCGATGACCGCGAACGCAATGACCAAGATGCCCCAGCCAGACCAGATGATCATCTACATGCTCGCGAGGTTAGAAGCGTTGAAGGGGGATTTGCTGATAAAGTGTGGCGACGACGCAGCCCAGACCGATCAAGAGCATCATCCAAACCCAGCGGTGGCTATGCAGCCAAAAGAATGTGTCGCCTGGATCGTCGAACTCGATGCGATCGCCTGAGCGTTCTTCGACCAGCGCTCGGCGTTGTTTCTCTCCCCCGCGCGTACTGCGCCAATCCTGAAAGATCACGACGAGGAGAGATGCCGCAATAGCTCCCGCAGTTTGTCCTGACGCCATCAGCCACGGAGCATCGCTCTGGAGTTGTTGGCCAACGACGATCGCCAATTCGTTACCAATTAAGAAGCCGAGATAGCCCAGGAAGGGGATAGCAATTCCCCAGCGCGTCCAAACGAGCATTCGCCGATTACTCCCCCGCGGAGAGAGAACGCTACGACTCTGGTTTCGTCAGTAAGCGCACGCCTCAAACACGCGCTTCACGTCGCCGCCCCATTCGGTTTTGTAGCGTTCGATTAGGCGTTCGGCTGGCGTGACGCCGCTGCCGGCGATATCGTCGAGTTCGGCGAGGAAGTGGGTTTCGTCCTGGCCGGCATTGTCGGTGCAGGCGCGCGACTTGAGACCTTGGCGCGCGATCGCCAGCGCAGCTTGCGCGATGTCTTGGGCTTTGTTGCCGCGGATCGGCGCGCGCAGGCCAAGCACAGGCACGGCGCGGCGGAGGCTCTCGCGATCTTCTGCGGTCCAGTTTTTCACCAGCGACCAGGCCGCTTCGAGCGCCGCGTCGTCATAGTAGATGCCCGCCCAGAACGCGGGCAGCGCGCAGAGGCGTGACCATGGGCCAGCATCTGCGCCGCGCATTTCGAGGTAGGTTTTCAGGCGCACTTCCGGGAAGATCGTCGTCAGGTGGTCTTCCCAATCCTTCAGTGTCGGCAATTCGCCCGGCAATGCCGGCAGTTTGCCTTGCATGAAAGCGCGGAAGCTCTGGCCCGAGCAATCAATGTATTTGCCGTCGCGATAGACGAAGTACATCGGCACATCGAGCGCGTAATCGGCGTAGCGCTCGAAGCTCATGCCTTGTTCGAACACGAACGGCAGCATGCCGGTGCGATCGGGATCGGTGTCGGTCCAGACATGGCCGCGATACGAAAGAAAGCCGTTCAAGCGGCCTTCAGCGAACGGCGACGCAGCGAAGAGAGCAGTCGCGATCGGTTGCAGCGCGATGCCGACGCGGAATTTTTTGACCATGTCGGCTTCGGACCCGAAGTCCAAATTGGTTTGCACCGTGCACGAGCGGAACATCATCTGACGGCCGAGACGGCCGACCTTTGCCATGTAGTCCCGCATGATCTTGTAGCGGCCCTTCGGCATGATCGGGATGTCTTCGAGCGCCCAGAGTGGTTGGAAGCCGAGGCCGAGGAACGCGATGTTCATGTCGCTGCAGACATCGCGCAATTGCGAGAGGTGCGAGCCGGTTTCGGCGCAGGTTTGGTGCAAGTGCTCAAGCGGCGCGCCGGAGAGTTCGAACTGGCCGCCTGGCTCGAGCGAAATCGACGCCAAGCCTTGCTTCAGCGCGATGACATTCTCGCCTTCGTAAACCCGTTCCCAGCCGTAACGATCGGCAAGGCGATTCAGCAACGCGCCGATGCCGTTCTCGCCCTCGTAGGGGACGGGCTTCAGCGTATCCCGATAGAAGGCGAACTTCTCGTGTTCGGTGCCGATGCGCCACGTGCTACGATCAGGGCGTGGGCCTTTCTCCATATGAGCGAGAAGATCGGCGAAGCCCGTAAGCACGGGAGATGTCTCTGTAGTGTCGGCCAAGCATTCCTCCCGGCTGGGCTCTTATGGCGGGCATGTAAGGCTTCGGGGCTTAACCGCAAGCCGTTACGCCTAGCGCCAATCGCCCCAAACGGACTGAATTACGCCTAACGCAGCGATCACTGCGGTTTCGGCGCGGAGGATGCGCGGTCCGAGCGAGACCGGAATGACGTAGGGCATCGCGCGCAACATGCGCCGCTCCTCTGGCGTAAAGCCGCCTTCGGGGCCGATAAGGAGCGCGAGCTTACTTGGACCGCCGGCGTCTCGCCGGTCGGCTCCAGCGCTGGCCGGCGAGACGCCGGCGGTCCATATTGTCAGCGCTTCACCGATCGGACGAGCGCGGCCGGTGTCGCCACCCCAAGCTTGCTCCGCGTCGTCGCCGCTTTCGTCTGCGTAGATGAGCGGGCGTGTCTCGTCCCAGCCGTCGAGCGCCTTTGGCAGTGAGATCGCTTCGAAGATTTCCGGCGCGTCAAAACGCTCGGTTTGCTCTGCGGCTTCGCGGGCAATGTTTTCAAGGCGATCGACGCGAACGGTTTCGGCAATCGTGCGCCGCGTAACGACGGGACGTATGCGGCGCACACCCAGCTCTGTTGCTTTTTCCACAATCAGATCGGTAGCGTGACGTTTTACTGGCGCGAACAGCAGGTCGAGGTCCGGCGACGGCTGCGCCTCGCGCAACAAGCTTTCCAGCACCACCCGCATGCCGCGCTTTTCACGGACCGTAACGCGCGCGCGCCACTCGCCGTCGCGTGCATTGAACGGCCGGAGATGGCCGCCCACGTCCAGGCGCAGCACCGTGCCGACATGGCGCGCCTGGGCTTCGTCGAGCGCGATCTCGGCGCCGGCGTGCAAGTCTTGATCTATCAACAGGCGCGGTTCGGGCATGGCGTGTCCTTGCTGCCGCGCTCAGCCTCCGCGTGCAAGCGTTCCTCTTGACCCGAAGCGCGCGCGGGCGCTCCATCCCGCCGCTTTCGCGGGAGGGGATAATGCCGGACAAGCTGATCGTGAGCGCTGGCGACGTGATCGACGTGCAGCTCACCTCGGAAACCGTAGTGATCGAAGGCGCTGATCGGCGTCATGTCGAGCCGGGGCACATCACCAACCGTATGCGGCTGTTCTTGCGGCAAACCGACGGCAAGGAACAGAAATACGATTTCGAAGATACCGAGCTTGGTGTCCGTGAAACACAGCGCGTTGTCGTGGTGCGCGGGCAAGGCAAAGGCAAGCAGGATCGCGGGCCCTACAACATCGTGCTCTTCAATATATCGAGCGGAGAGCGCGGCGAGTTTGAAGGCGGGCTTCGGATTTATCTGGGCCACAAGCCGTTCTTCGGACCGCTTTGGAAAGCGGCCGTGCTGGCGTTCGCCGTGGCGGTGGTGTTCTGGCTGATTTCAAACTTTGAAATGCGCGACGGGAACGGCGGCACAGGCTCGATATGGCTCGCGGTGATGTTCGCGTTTCTCACGTATCCGGTGTTCTGGTGGCTGACGCGGACCTGGGACCGCATCACCGAGCGCATGCGCTATCGCGCCGCCAAGAGGAAATTCTTAGCTGAGATGAGCGCACGGGCCGCGACGTATACGTCGGCTTCCGCAACGCAGCCAGACGCGCCAGAAGGCGCTCCGGCCTAAGGCGAAGCAGCGACCGCTTCGAAGAGCGATCGCTGCGCCTGTGCCTTACTGCACGCCGAAATAGTGTTCGAGGATCGAGGGCGGCGAGCTGCGGAAGCCTGCGCCGTCACGCTCCTTAATCGTGCCGCCCCAATTCCAGCGGGCGCCGATCGTGAAGCCTTCGGATTCAACCGGGATATCGTCGAGCTCCCAATGTTGCCAGCTGGCGATCAAGGAGATCGGCGTGCTGCTGAATTGGTATTCGGCGTCGAGGCCGTAGTTTGTCGTGTCGACTTCGCCGCCACCGTTATCGAGCGAGCCGAACCCGTACGTGCCGCCTAGAACGAAGTTGTCGGTGACGTAGAAGTCAGCGTTCAGATCAATGTTATCGTAGTCGAGGCTCGGTGAGATGATGCCGTCGGCGTCGCCCCAAATGGCGCTCGCGCCCAAGACGAAGCGGCCGAAATCGTATTGGCCTTCTGCACCAAAGTGCGTCGCCTTCGGCTCGATGCCGTCGAAATCGATGGTCGAAGTGCCGAACAGACCGCCGACGCGCAAAGCGCCGATGTCGTAGAAGAGGTGACCATTGACGCGCCAGCCGAGGTGGTTGTCGTCGCCGTCGTCGTATGAGCCGATATTGCCATCCACTTGCGCGCCGATGTTCTCGCTGAAGGCAAACGTGGCGGCGCCTTCGACGCCCCACACGTCGACATCGGTCTCATCATTGCTCGTATACGTCACACCGGCGTGGCCGGTTTGCGCCATCGCTGGCGTCACTGCGAACGCGAGCGCGATAGCGCTCAGCGTCGTGATCTTCTTGATCATTCGGTTCGTTCCCTTTTGCGAAAAGTGTCCCACGCACTCGCCCTGAGCGGTACATTGCTCCGGCATGCCGAGAAAGCAGGCGCGCCTTGAATCCGGTGGAAGCGTGCTTTGCAGGCCGCACAGAACGATCGCTTTGTGTGCAGTGCAAAACGCCGTGGCAGGCGAGCGATACCGAAATGAAGCCTATCCTGCGGGTTTCTCTTTGCCGACGCCGCGCGGGCAGGCAAAGGTGTGCCGCTACTCATGAACGTCCTTGATCACTCGCTCTATACATCGCGCCTGCGGCTGGAACCGGTTACCCCGGAGATGGCTGATGCTGCGCGTTCGGGTCAGCACGCTTTTGCCAATGTCATTGGCGCGGACGCGCCAGCTGATTGGTGTGCGGCGAGCCTTGGGCTTGTGGCGCGCTCGATTTCGATGGTTGGCTCTGCCCCGGCGCCGACCCGCGCCATCGCCATTCATCGCCAAGAGGGCATCGTTATCGGCGATGTCCGCTTCGAGCCTTCGACGCGCTCGCAGAGCGAATTCGAGATTGGCTATGGCGTCGCCAAAAGCCGGCGCCGCCAAGGCTACGCTACCGAGGCGGTAAATGGGGTGATCGACTGGTTGTTCGAGGACGCCGGCGCCGAGACCATCCTCGCCGGTTGCGACAGCGCCAATATCGCATCGGTCCGAACCCTGCGCCGCTTGGGTTTCTGGCTCGACTCAAACCCCGGCCAGATCTTCTGGTGGGTGCTCGCTCCGGATCTCCGCCCAGCGCGCCGCGCTTGACGCCAGCGCCAGTGCAAGGTTTGTCTGTCGCCTAGTTTAGGGAGGTGGTGCGCGAGGGCGCGCCCCTAGGGGATTTGGTATGACTGACTCAACCGCCGGGGCGCCTGCCTCCGACGAAAAGACGTTCATGGGTCACCCACGTGGCCTGGTCACTTTGTTCTTCACCGAGATGTGGGAGCGCTTTTCCTTCTACGGGATGCGCGCGCTGCTGGTGATCTACCTCACCCAGCACTTTCTGTTTTCCGACGATAAAGCGCAGGGCCTCTACGGCGCATACGCGGCGCTCGTGTACCTCATTCCCGTCATCGGCGGCGTGCTCGCGGATCGCTTCCTCGGATCGCGCAAAGCCGTGACGATCGGCGCCGTGTTGCTGGTGCTCGGCCACTTCGGTATGGCGTTTGAAGGCCGCGGCTCGGTTCAGGAAATCACCATTGCGGGTCAGACCTACGACATCGTCAGCGAAGGCCGCGGTGAAGCTCGCGCGCTATTCCTGGAAAGCGATGGCCAGCAATTCCCGGTCGATTTCACCACCGAAGGCATGACGGTCGATCCAACCTCGGGGCTTCCTAATTTTACGGCCACCGCTGATTATTCGCTCAGCACCCGGCCGGATGTGGCGAACATCGCCGGCATCGAAATTCCGTTCGAGCAGATACTCTATCTCTCGCTCGCGCTTATTATCATCGGCGTCGGCTTCCTGAAGGCAAACATCTCGACCACGGTCGGCTCGCTCTACGGTGAGAACGATCCACGGCGCGATGGCGGCTTCACCATCTTCTACATGGGCATCAATCTCGGCGCGTTTCTCGCGACCCTGATCTGCGGCTATCTCGGCCAAACCTATGGCTGGGCCTACGGTTTCGGCGCGGCCGGCGTCGGCATGACCCTCGGCCTCATCCAATACCTGATGGGTCAAAAGCACCTGAAGGGCAAAGCCGATCCGCCAAAGCCACTTTCGGCTGGGTTCGAAGGCATGTTCTGGATTTTGGGTCTCGTCGCCGTCATTCCGGCTTGGCTGCTCGTGCAGCAAACCGAGTTGATGGAGCAGGCGCTGCCAATCCTGGTGCCGACGCTGTTTGCGCTAGTGTTCGGTTTCGCGCTCCTCGGCTTCAAGGGCGTCGAGCGCACCAAGATGCTCGCAGCTCTAATCCTCGTTTTCTTCAGTGTCGTCTTCTGGATGCTCTTCGAACAGGCGGGCTCGTCGCTGTCGCTCTTCGCCGAGCGCAACACCGATCTCACCATCGTCCCGGGCGTCACCATGACGGCGGCGCAGACGCAGAGCTTCAACGCTGGCTTCATCGTCCTCTTGGCGCTGCCATTCAGCGCGATGTGGATCTGGCTGGCCAGGCGCAAGTTGGAGCCGTCAACGCCAGTGAAGTTCGCGCTCGGCCTCATCCAGGTCGGACTCGGCTTCTTCGTGCTCGTGTTCGGCGCGCAATTCGCTGGCCCTGACTTCCAGGTGCCGTTGATCTGGCTGGCGTTGCTCTATCTTCTCCACACCACGGGCGAGTTGTTCTTGTCGCCTGTTGGTCTGTCGATGATCACCAAACTCTCGCCGGCGCGCGTTGTCGGCTTGATGATGGGCGTGTGGTTCTTGTCGTCATCGCTCGCTCACATTCTCGCAGCGATCATCGCGCAACGGACGTCGTCGGAAACGGTCGCTGGCCAGGTCGTCGACCTCGGCGGGCAGCTCAACACCTATGTCAGCGAGTTTCAGCAAGTCGGGCTTTGGGGCATCGGCGCAGGCGTTATCCTGCTCCTCGCTTCGCCGATCCTAAAAAAGTGGATGGGCGACGTTCGCTAGGAAAACCGAATAAAAACAATGACCCACTGGTCTTCACAGGCCGGTGGGTCACTTTTTCGGATAGTTTCGCCCCGGACAGCGTCAAGGCGTTGCGCGGGGATTATTTTCCAGGTGGAGTAGCAACGGACGGGGAGAGAAGCCTCCCTGCCGGCTCTTCACCAATGAGGCGAACTCCGCCCCAATCCCGTGACGGTCTGGCCCACATTGATGGTTACTTTTGATTCACGGTTGCCTCCCAGTGCGGCCGCGAAGGAGGTTTCATGGCAAGGCCGCGCACGACCCGTCCCAAGAAGAAGCCAGCCGAGGCTTCGGGTCAGGGATTGCGTCCTGAAGTCATGGACTTGCTGCTGGGTTGGAAGTCCAACCACGGCGACAAAGACCCCATTGGCTTCGGCACGCCCCGGGCGCCCGACGCCGAGATTGAGGGGGAAATCCCGATCGTGTTCGGCGAGGACCGCCATCTGCTGACCATCGCCCCGACCGGCGCCGGTAAGGGACGGGGCGTCATCATCCCGAATCTGCTCCGTTTCGAGGGCTCGGTGATCGTTATCGATCCGAAGGGCGAGACCTGGCACACGACCGCCCGCCGCCGGAAGGAGATGGGCCAGGAAGTCCGTCTGCTCGATCCGTTCGGCGCGGTCTCCAAGCGCACCGATGCGCTGAATCCGTTCGACCTGTTCAACCGTCCTGGCGCGCTGCTCGACGCGGACGCCGAAATGCTGGCCTCGCTGCTGGCTGGTGATGTCGGCTTCCACAAGGAGCCCTTCTGGGACAATTGGGGCCGCTCGCTGATGGCTGGCGTCATCGCGGCCGTGGCCGAAACCGCGCCGAAATCGGAACGCCATTTCGGCAAAGTCCGTGAAATCCTGATGAGCGACGACGCGGTTTATAATCTCGCCGCGTTGATCGAAGGCCACGAGAACTTGAACCGCCTCTCGAGGCAGAACATCTCGAGCTTCCTGCCGATCACGGAGCAAACGCGCTCGGGTATTCTTTCGACCGCCCAGAGCTACCTGAAGGTCGTGAATTCGGATTCGGCGCTGCGTTCGCTGTCGAAATCGACGATCAGCCTCGATGCGGTGCGTCGCGGCGATCCGATGACGATCTACATCGTCATCCCGCCGGACAAACTTGAAAGCCATGGCGCACTGCTGCGTCTGTGGGTCGGCGCGCTGATGCTCACGGTGATGGGCCGCAAGCGCCGTCCGAAGCGCTCGACTCTGTTCCTGCTCGATGAGTGCGCTCAGCTTGGCGAGTTCGGCCCGCTGCGTCAGTCGATGACGCTGCTGCGCGGCTATGGGCTGCAAGTGTGGCCGTTCTTCCAGGATCTGTCGCAGCTGCAACGGCTTTATCCCAAAGATTGGCGTACGATCTTCAACAACGCTGGCGTCTTTCAGCTGTTCGGCGTCGCCAACCATTTGATGGCGAAGGAAAGCTCGGAGCTCATCGGCGACATCGACGCCGATAAACTGCGCGCGATGACGAAGGATCAGCAGATCATCGCCATCTCGAACCAGAAGGCGCAGAGCGCGCGGCTGCCTGACTATCTCGTCGATGCGCCGTTCGCGGGTCAGTTCGATTCGAACCCCATGTTCGAAAGCGATGACGCGCCGGCAAAGCGCAAACCACGCGCGCGCTAGATGACGCGCCATAACTGATCACAAGGCCGTTCTCGTTGATGTTGTGCTGTACGCGACAGGTTCGCGGATGTTGAGAGCGGTGAAGTCCGGCACTGACCGCTACGCGATGGAACGCCGGATACAGGCGGCTGCGAAGAAGCGTTAGCTGAGAGTTTCGCCTGAGGCCTGCGCTTCCGCTTCGGCGAGCAATGCGCGGAGCGTTCGCCGTCCTTCCTCTGAAATAGGCAATTCGACGCTTGCCGCCCGTTGCCTGATCGACTCAAGTGTTGGGTCAGCGAGCGGAATGCTGGTGAAATCGTCCCAATCCCATTCGCCACCAGAAGCATCGAGAAAGGCACGAAGGTATCGAGTGACTTCCTTGGAACTTCGCTTGCGCGGTCGTGCAAATGGCATCGTGACCAGCTTAACGACAATCGCAATAGGGATGAGGATTGCTGCCGCAACCACGCCCACCGCGTTGCGCCAAAGCGAATTTTCTGGATCGATTAGCGCGCGTCCCATGCTGACTTTTACCGGTTTGCGAGGTCGCCGCCAATGCCTGCCAGCGCTACTCCGCCGCCAATGCCTGCGCCCGGCCGAGGTCGACGCTGACGAGTTGTGAGACGCCTTGCTCTTGCATGGTGACGCCGTAAAGACGGTCCATGCGCGACATCGTCACCGGATTGTGGGTGATGACGATGAAGCGCGTGGTGGTGAGGCGCTTCATTTCTTCGAGCATGCGGCAGAAACGATCGACGTTGGCGTCGTCGAGCGGCGCATCGACTTCGTCCAGCACGCAGAGCGGCGCCGGATTGGCGAGGAACACAGCGAAGATGAGCGCGGTCGCCGTCAGCGCCTGTTCGCCGCCGGAGAGGAGCGAGAGATTGCTGAGCCGCTTGCCCGGTGGTTCGGCGAAGATTTCGAGGCCGGCTTCAAGCGGGTCGTCGCTCTCCGTCAATCTCAGATTGGCGCGACCGCCTTCGAACAAAGTGGCGAAGAGTTGCGCGAAGTGTGCGTCAACTTCTTCGAATGCGCGCAGCAGGCGCTGGCGGCCTTCATTGTTCAGTGTGGTGATGGCGCGGCGGAGTTTGGCCACAGCCTGTGCGACGTCTTCCTTCTCGCGCGCCAGCGTATCGATGCGCTCCTGTGCGTCTTGCAACTCTTCTTGCGCGCGTAGGTTCACTGGACCTGCGGCTTCGCGTTCGGCTTTTAGGCGTTCGAGGCGGCGCTCGACTTCGCTGATTGGCGCAGAGCCGAGGCCGCTGCTCAGCAAATTGCCTGCGAGGTCTGCGAGCTTGTCCGGCGCGGCGCCGGCTTGCTCCTGAGCTTGCGCTGCTATGTCGGAGACGCGGGCGGTGTTGCCTTGTGCGTGCGCATCGGCGCTGGCGCGGCGCTCGCGGGCGTCGGCGTGGGCTTGTTCGAGTGACCGGGCGCGATCACCGGCGACGCGCGCCGCGGTCTCGGCTTCGGCGACGCGGTCGCTGGCTTCGACGCGGCGCTCTTCGGCCGTGCCGGCTTCGTCCATCAGGGCTTCGAGCTTGGTCGCAGCCGTTTTCGGTGCAGCTTTGGCGGCGTCGCGGCGCCTTTCGATGTCGTCAAGTTCTTTGGAGAGCGTCTTTAGGCGCGCCTCGGCGCTGTCGATGCGCGCGCGCCACTGCATCGTTTCTGCGTCAACGGCTTTGCGGCGTGCGTCACGCTGAGCCTTGTCGCGAACGATGCTTTGGGTAAGCGCTGAAGCTTCGGCGGCGGAGAGGCGTGCCGCGTCGACGCTGACGCGCGCTGCGGCGATGGCGGCTTCGTCGATCTTCGCGGGCGTTTCGCCGGTTGCGCCTTGAGCGGCGCCAAGCGTTGAACGGGCTTCCGTCGCTTCAGCGTCGAGCGCCCGCGCTTGCGTGTTGAGATCGGTGGCGCGTTCAGCGATGCGTGCGCGTTCGGCTTCAAGCCGTTCCGCTTCGCGTACGGCGGCAGCTTCGGCGGCGGCGAGCTTTGGCGCCTCCGTGCGCAACGTGCGTGTTTTGGCATCGAGAGTTTGGCGTTCGGCTTTCGCCGTTTCCCAGGTGGTCTTTGCTTTCGCGGCGTGCGCTTCGGCGGCCTTCAATTCTTTGCGTGCTGCGGCGAGGCGGTTTTTGTGTTCGAGACGTACCGCCGCCGGTTGCGGCGCGTCGGCGCGGCGAACGAAGCCGTCCCAACGCCAGAGATCGCCTTCTCGCGAAACCAGGCGGCCGCCCGGCGGCAGGTGCTTTGCCAAAGCCGCGCCGTCTTTTGCGTCGACCACGCCGGTGAGCGTGAGTCGCGCGGCGAGTTGCGATGGCGCTTTCACGAAGCGCGTCAGAGATTGTGCGCTTGCCGGCAAATTCGGCGCAGGCGACTCAGCTCCGGCCCAGCGCGCGGGCGCTTCCGCGTTCGTTGACGCATCGATGTCGTCGCCGAGCGCCGCAGCCAGCGCGCGCTCGTAGCCGGGCTCGACATCGATCGATGCGAGCACCGGCGGAAATTTTGCCGCGTCGGGCGGCGCGAGCTTATCGAGCGCGCGGACTTCGGCGTCGAGCTCTTGCAGTGTTTTTTCCGCGGCGCGGTGCGGCGTCCACGCAGCTTCGTCGGCGGCTTCGGCGCGCTTGAGAGCGGCTTCCGCTTCGGCGAGTTCAGCGCGCAGCTTTGCGCTTTCGGTGTGGGCCTTATCGGCCGCTGCCTTTGCCGCCTTGGCGCGTGCGTCGAGGTCGGCGCTGGCGGGGAGAGCTTTGATTTGTGCTTCGAGCGCGCGCTTGCGGTCTTCAAGGCGCGCAACGCGTTCGCGTGCGCCTTCGGCGGCGGCGGTTAGCGCTTGGGTGCGGGCTTTGGCGGCAGCGACGCTGGCCGCGAGCGCTTCATGTTCTGCCTCGGCCTTGGATCGCGCGGCGATGGCGATGGCTTCGGCGCCTTGCGCAGCCTTTAGCGCCGCTTGCGATTTGTCGCCGTCTTTGGAACCGAGCGTGGCAAATTCCACCGTCAGCCGCGCGAGCGAGGCTTGAGCATCTTGCCTCAGCGCTTCGAGGCGCTCGCTTTCTTGACGGTTGCGCGCGGCATCCTGATCGCAGCGTTCGATAACGCCTTGCGTTTCAGCCAAATCACGCTCGAGTCCGACGCGCACGCCTTCGAGGCGGCGCAATACGGCGGCGGCGATCATTTGCTGCTCGCGCAACGGGCCTAGGCCTTCGCGCGCTTCGCCGGCGCTGCGTTCGGCGGCGCTGGCTTCGGCGGCGGCTTGCGCGACCGCGCGTTCGGCTTCGCGGAGATGCGCTTGCGCTTCCGCTTCGCGCTCTCGCGCTTCGGTCCAGCGGCGATGCAATAACAACGCTTCGGTTTCGCGCAATGTTTGTGCGAGGCCGCGATAGCGTTCGGCTTGGCGCGCTTGCTTCTTCAAGCTCGCGGCTTGGCCTTCGATCTCGGCCAGCACTTCGTCGAGGCGCGTGAGGTTCGTCTCGGCCGCCCTAAGCTTCAGATCAGCTTCATGACGGCGCGCGTGCAGGCCGGCGATGCCCGCTGCATCTTCGAGAATGCGGCGGCGGTTTTGCGGCTTTGCGGAGATGAGCTCGTTGATCTGACCTTGCCGGACGAGGGCAGGCGAGTTCGCGCCGGTCGCCGCGTCGGCGAACAGCAACTGGACGTCCTTGGCGCGGACTTCCTTGCCGTTGATCTTATAGGTCGAGCCCAGGCCGCGGCGGATGCGGCGCGTTATCTCGAGAACGTCTTCGTTCTGAAACGGCGCCGGCGCGCGGTTGCGTGCGTTGCTCAGAACGATGGTGACTTCGCCGTGCTCGCGCGCGGGGCGCCCAGCGGTGCCGGAGAAGATCACATCGTCCATGTCGGCGCCGCGCATGGATTTGGCGCTGGTTGCGCCCATCACCCAGCGCACCGCTTCCAAGAGATTAGATTTGCCGCAACCGTTCGGGCCGACGACGCCCGTCAGCCCGTGTTCGATCGGGGCACGCGCCGGATCGACGAAGCTCTTGAAGCCAAGGAGGCGCAGCTCTGTGATGTGCACGGAAGCCGCGCCCTCTCCATTAGCCGGCGCGAGCCGCGATTGCTGCGTCCAGCGCCGCCGCCATGCCGTCATAGGTCATGATCGCCGGGTCATCGAGCTTCGTGCCATTGAGGAAGAACATCGGCGTGCCGGAGACGCCATCGCGCGTGGCGAGTTCACCGAGGCGGGTCATGCGCGCAGCGCCTTCCGGATCGGCGACGCAAGCGAGCACTTGTTCGCGCGAAAGGCCAGCAGCGGCGCCGATCTCAACCAGCTTTGCTTCGATGCCTTGACGCGAGCCGGCTTGGAACATCGCGGCCTGCTGTTCGAACAGAACGCCGAGGCGGCTGAAATATTGCTCCGGCGTCGCGTTGTTGCAGCGCGCCAGTTGGTATTCGGCGAGCGCGATAGTCGGGATCACGCGTTGCGGATCGACGGGCGCCAGGACTTCGCGGAAGACGAAATGGATCTTGCCGGTGTCGATGTAGTTGGTTTTGAGCTGACCGAAGACGGCTTCTTCAAACTCGGCGCAGTGGCTGCACATCGAGGAGCCGTATTCGATCAGGGTGACGCCTGAGTCCGGATTGCCGAGCGTCATGTCGTCGGGCGAGAGCGCCGCCGAGCCACCGCTAGAACCGTTGCAACCAGCGACGGCCAGGGCGGCGAGTGCGCCTCCGCCTAAAAGCAAATTCCGGCGTCCAATAACGAGCATGCAAAACCTCCAGATCGGCCGGGAGGCATAGAGTTTTTTCGAGGCCGTGGAAACCTCTAGCCCTGCTTCACCGCGCGGCCGAGGCGCAATAGGGCCGATCTCAGGCCAGGGTCGCAGGTGGGGTCAAGCGTTTGCGCCAGCGCGGCCTCTTCGGCGGTGCTCAGCGGCGTTTGGAGCGGGCGGACGTTGGACGGCTGTAGGGCCGGGCGGGGCGGGGCCCGGTGATCGACGCGAATGGCCTTAACTTTGGCCCCAGCGGTGCGCAGGCGCTCCACTAAAAGCGGTGTTTGCTGCTGTAGGAAGGGCGCGAGAGCGCTGGGAACATGGATCGTGAGGGTGCCAGCCGCCAGTTTCACTGGCGTGGCGCGGGCAAAGCTCTCACCGGCGATATCGCGCCAACGGCGTTTCAACTCGCCCAAACCGAGCCCAGTATCTTTCAAAAGCGGCTTCAAGACCGCAGCGAGAGCCTTGTTGGCGCTCGGCGGAGCGGCCACGGTCATGCGGCCGCGCTTCGCAGATAGCGCCAGCGCCGCATCGGCCTCGGTGGGGCCGGCGGGTTTGGGGGCGAGGACCATTTCCTCGGCCGCACGGAAACGGTCGCGCAGTGACATGGACCGTTGAGCGAATCGTAAAGCCATGAACAAAGGGTAAAGACGCTCCATGCCCTCGCTCGCTCAAAAACGACCTAGGCCTGGGGATAAGGGGTCGGCAACTCGGGATAAGTTGCGGAAATCGTTGCTGAAATGGTATGATCGTGAGGGCCGCGATCTGCCCTGGCGGCTGCGTAACGGCCGTGCAGATCCTTATCGGGTTTGGCTCTCAGAGATCATGCTTCAGCAGACGACGGTGGCCGCCGTGGCCCCGTACTTCGGGCGATTCTTGGAAAGATGGCCCGATGTCGGGGCGCTTGCGGCTGCGGCGAGAGACGATGTGCTCGGGGCCTGGGCCGGGCTTGGCTATTACTCGCGCGCCCGCAATCTCCACGCCGCGGCCCAGAAGATGGCGGCCGATGGTGTGCCGCAAACGGAAGCGGCGTGGCGCGAGTTGCCGGGCGTTGGCCCGTACACGGCCGCCGCGATCGCCGCGATTTCGTTCGATGAAGCGACCAATGTTGTCGATGGCAACGTCGAGCGGGTGATCGCGCGTTTGCGTGCAGTCGAGACGCCGCTGTCTGATGCAAAGCCGCACTTGCGTGCGCTTGCTGCTGAACTGGTGACCAGCGACCGGCCGGGCGATTGGGCGCAGGCATTGATGGATCTTGGCGCGACCGTTTGCACGCCGCGCTCGCCTAAGTGCGGTGTCTGCCCGTGGCAGGATGAGTGCGCTGCGTTTGCAAGCGGCGCGCCGGAGACGTTCCCGCGCCGTCTTGCGAAAGCTGAACGCCCGCGCCGCTACGGTGTCGCGTTTCGTATTGAGCGCGATGGTGAGCTTTGGCTAGTGCGCCGGCCCGACAAGGGCTTGCTCGGCGGCATGGCGGGGCTGCCCACGACGGAATGGCGCGACAAGAAATGGTCGCGCGCGGAGGTCTTGAAGCACGCGCCTGTGGCGGGCGAATGGAAGAAGACCGGCGCTATCGAACACGTTTTCACGCACTTCGCGCTGACGCTGGATGTATATAGCGCGCAGACCGCGCCGCCGAACGACGGCTGGTGGGGCGATGTCAGCGCGCTGCCGACGGTGTTTAAGAAAGCAGCGCAAGCGGGGAGAGAGAAATGAATCCAGATTTGACAATAACCGACTGGATCATGCGATCGCCCCGCTCGTCGTGCTTGGCGGTTTGATTTGGTTTTTGATCATTCGCACAATAAAATTCTGGGCCGCCCACACCGAATTGTTGAAACGTCAAACGGTAGCTCTCGAGCGTATCGCTGGCGCGCTGGAGAAACGTGCTCATGACTAAATCTTTCGAGGGTGGCTGCTCGTGCGGCGCGGTGCGCTTCAAACTGACGTCGCGGCCGATGTTCACGCATTGCTGTCACTGTCTCGATTGCCAGAAGCAAGGTGGCGGCGCGTTTGCGATCAATGCGCTGATCGAAACCGCGCGCATCGAGATTTTGAGTGGCGAGACCCGTAAAGTCGAAATGCCTAGCCCGAGTGGGCGCGGGCATGACGTCTATCGGTGCGCCAAATGCGAAGTAGCGCTGTGGAGCGACTACGGGCGACGGCCGTATCTGCGCTTCGTCCGCGTCTCGACGTTGGACACGCCGCACGCGATCGAACCGGATGCGCATATTTTCACAAAGAGCAAAGTGCCATGGGTGCGCATCCCGGAAGGCCAGCGTGCGTTCGATGTGTTCTACGACATGAAAGCTGAGTGGCCGGCTGAGAGCATGGCGCGCCGCGATGCGGCGTCTGCGTCGGGCAAATCGTGAGTGAGATGAGCCGCAGTCACGCGTTGATCGGATCGGCGGCGTTTTTGGTGATCGCGCCGGGTACGGTGGCCGGACTCATTCCGTGGCTGATCACGAAGTGGCGCGTCGGTGAGGGCGCGAGCACCGGCTATTCGATCGTGGGCGGCATCCTCATCGCACTATCGCTGGCGCTGCTGATCGAGTGTTTTGTGCGCTTCGCTGTCAAAGGCTCAGGCACGCCTGCGCCGGTCGCGCCGCCTAACAAGCTCGTTGTTACCGGCGCCTACGCGCGTGTGCGAAACCCAATGTATGTCGCGGTGCTTGGGCTTATATTCGGGCAAGCGCTGTGGTTCGCAAACGCGGGGCTCATCGCCTACGGCATCACGATCGGGTTCGCGTTCACGTTGTTCGTCATCTATTACGAGGAGCCGCGTCTGCGCCGCGCCTTTCCTGATGACTATCCCGCGTACTTCGAGAACGTCCCGCGCTGGCGTCCACGCTTCACGCCGTGGAAGTCGTAGCTCCAAAAAGCGAAGGACACGGAGGGGAGCATCTCCGCGTCCTTGCTTGAGTGATCGCCGCTTAGGGCTCTTAGGCGACGATCTGTGCAGCCTGGTTCAATGCGGCCAGCGCGCCAGGAAGGAGAAGCGCCGCTGCCAGGGCCAGGCTTGCAAACTTGGTGCTGAGTGTGGTGACCATTTTGGTTCTCCCGTGTTCGATGAGGAGAAGATAGCTGCGCGATGTGTAAGCGGCAGTGACGATGGTCACGGTTCACCCATTCCCGGATGCGCGAAGCGCAGTCCGGGATCCATAAGTGCGCTTGCTCAAACTTGAGACTGCGATTTGCGCAACAGCGCTAACCGGGGGTGTGCGTGACGTTACACGCCCACAATCCGATCCACCGCCGCTGCGACGATAGGATGATACATCGGGCGCGCCTCCGCGTAGATGCGGCGCGCGATTGGGCGGCCCCATTCGGCCTTGGTCATCAGCACGCGATAGAGCGGACGCACGAACTTGCCGCGGCCTTGGCTGGTCAAGAAGTGCGTTAACGACGGCACGCCTGGATCGTATTGGTTGTTCACCACCAACTCGAGCCAATTGAACAACACTTCGTTGTTGCCGAGTTCGTTCAACGCGAAGCTCGACTCTAAAGTATCGAGTTGTTGGCGCGTGAGTGTACGCGGCAGCGTTTGCAAATAGCGCTGGCGCTCGAACGTTCCCCAGTTTTCCCAGGGCGCCGCGGCGGGAGGATTGCCGGCAACGAAGTCGCTGACGAAGTGATCGACTTGGTCAAACGCTTCTGCATGCGGTTCCTCGACATTTGACGGCAGCCCCGGCTCATAGGCCCACGCGTCGAGTTGCAGTTGTTGCTCCAACGCTGCGTCACCGCGCACGGCGCGGTCGCGGAAGTCGGCGAGGAATTTTTGCGTTGTCATTGGCTGGAAGGCGTAGCGATCGAAGTAGGAGCGCAGATAGGCATCAAAGCGCGTTCGGCCCATGATGCGTTCGATCGTGCGTAAGAAGAGCGCGCCTTTTTCATAGACGATCGCCGAAGGGCTGTCGGCTGCGGGATCGAGCAGGTGCAGGCGCTGCAGATCCGCTGGTTGCGTCCGTATCGCTTCCTGAATTTCGGCCCACCCCAAGACGTCGGCCATGGTCGCGCGTTCGGCGCCGTAGAGCGCTTCGATAATCCGGCCTTCGAAATAGGTGGTGAAGCCTTCGTTGAGCCAGCTATCGCTCCACACCGCGTTGGTGACGAGATTGCCTGACCACGAGTGCGCGAGTTCGTGCGCGATCAAAGATACGAGCGAGCGATCGCCGGCGAGGAAAGTTGGAGTGAGGAAGGTGAGGCGTGGATTTTCCATGCCGCCATACGGGAAGGACGGCGGCAGGATCAGCACATCGTAGCGGCCCCAGCGATAGGGGCCGTAGAGCGCTTCCGCCGTGCGCACCATGGCTTCCATGTCGGCGCATTCGTAGAGGCCGCGCTCTAGCACGGTCGGTTCGGTCCACACACCTGTGCGCGGGCCGACACTGCCGAACACGAGATCGCCAACGGCAATCGCCATGAGATAGATTGGCACTGGATTGCGCATGCGGAAACGGAAGGCGCGGCCGCCTTCGACTATTTCACCTTCAGGCGTGAGCATCTCGGCGCTCATCACCGCGATCAGATCAGCGGGGGCGACGAGGCGCACGTCGTAGGTTTGACGGATGCCGGGACTGTCCTGCGTTGGCGCCCAAGTGCGCGTCAGGATCGATTGGCCTTGGCTGAACAGGAATGGCTTGCCGCTGGCGGTTTGCGCCGGCGTCAGCCATTGCAGCGCCTCGGCGTCAGGCGAAGTTTCGTAGATGATGGTGATTTCGCGCGCGCCATTGAGCTGGATCGTCATTGGCGCACCGCGCGCGCCATTGCTCTCGCCGATTACGAACGGCAGCGTTCGGCCGTTACCGCTGACCAGGCCGATATTGAGTCCCTTTACATCGAGGACGATCTCGCGCGCGTCGTCGCGTGCAGCGATTGAAAGCGTGCACGAGCCGGCAAGCACCTTGCGCTCGAAGTCGGCCTGGAGATCGAGCGAGACGTGCAGAACGCGCGCTTCATCCGGCTTGGCGTAGGACTGCGTATCGCGCGGCAGCTCCGGCAGCGACGCGCGGATATCGGTTGTCGCGCAGGCAGAGAGTGCCGGTGCGGCGAGTGTCGCTGCGAGCAGAGTGCGCCGTTGGATCATGCGTTTATCCCCAATTCTGTGGAGGCGCCGTAACGCCAACAGGGAGGGATGCGCAAGCGCGCTAGTGTCGCGCGCGAACTGCGGCGCTGGTTGCGCTGCAACACGTTTGCGTCGAACGGGCGGTAGTACTGGCGCGCGATGATTTCCTGCGCCTCCAGCGTGTAGAGAAATTGCAGGTAGCTTTCAGCCGCCGCGCGCACGCGGGGATCGCGCGTGTGCGCATCGGTCACCGCGACGGCAGGTTCGGCGCGGATGCTTCAATTCAATATGGACCGCCGGCGTCTCGCCGGCATGCGCCAGAGTCGGCCGGCGAGACGCCGGCGGTCCATATTTAGTGCGCGCGGGATTCTTTGATCAATGCGCGCAATTGCTCGCGTGCGAGGATCTTGATCCCGGCGCGGCCCATGCTGATCCAGCCTTCGTCCACCCATTCGTGGAGCTTGCGGTTGACCTTCTCGCGGCTGGCGCCGATGCGGCGAGCGATTTCGGTTTGCGTGAGCGTCACGCTGGCGCTGTCGCCGGCTTCTTCGAGTACACGCAGAGCAAGACGGCCGCCGAGATCGAGCGTGTGCGCATCTTCGATGGCTGCGTCCGCACTGCGCAAGCGCCGGCTCATTTCCGCCAGCAGCTTCAGCAACGCTTTCGGTTCGGATTCCAACGCCGCCAAAGCTTGATCGCGGTGAATGCGGAGGAAGCGTGATTTGCGGATGGCGCAAATGTCGGCGGAGCGGGTGCCGCCATCGAGCACGGCCATTTCGCCGATCAGCGCTGGCGGCTTCAACGACGCCATGCGCACGTCTTTGCCGGCCTCGGTGGAGGAGCGGACTTCGACTTCGCCTTCAAGCAACACGTAAAGCGCATCGCCTTTGTCGCCTTTGGCGAAGAGGAGTTTGCCGGGCTCAACCGTGCAAGGCGTGCCTTGCTTGGCCAGGCGCGCGCGCGTCGCGTCGCTCAGCGCGGCCATCAATTCGGCCTTCGCCAACACGCCTTCGACGTTCAGAAGTTCCTGTTTGTCCGCCATGACGCGGGCTTTGTGCCACAGCGCGGCGATGGGTCAATGAAATGCGCGCGGTTCGAGCGATCCGCGCGTGGCGTCGCCCTTCGACAGGGTGACGCCATTTCTGGGGCCGGTTCTGAAGTAGCGTCAGCCTGAGCTTGTCGAAGGCAGCGCGGCCCGATCGCTCAGATCGCGGGCGCCATTGCCATTTGGCGGCGGATTTCGCGGCGGAACAGATCGATCGATTTCGGACCTTGCTTGGTTTCAAGGTTCCAGAAGGTCCAGCCGTTGCAGGCGGGAGCGTCAGAAGCGAGGGCGCCGATGCGGTGGATTGAGCCGGTTGCATCGCCCAGCGCCAGCGATCCATCGGCGCGGACGCGTGCGCGTTTGCCGTTTGGCGCGACCAGCCAGGCGCCCGGATGGATGAAGCCCGCTTCGATAACTTGGCCGAATGGCACGCGCGGCTCCTCTTTCTTGGATTTGGTCACCGCCAAATCTTCGATCGAAACCGGTTTAATTTTCTTCAACCGCGCGCGGGCGCCCTCCGCATATTCCGCCTCGCGCTCGATGCCGATGTAGTGGCGGCCCAGTCGCTTGGCGGCGGCGCCGGAGGTGCCGGTGCCAAAGAAGGGGTCCAAGATGACTTCGCCCGGCTTGGTGGTGGCGAGCACGACGCGGTGCAGCAGCGCTTCCGGCTTTTGCGTGGAGTGGAGCTTGCGGCCTTCGCGGTTTTTCAAGCGCTCGCCGCCGGTGCAGATCGGCAGCGTCCAGTCCGAGCGCATTTGCAGCTCATCGTTGAGCATTTTCAGCGCGTCATAGTGGAAGGTGTATTTCGCTTCCTTCGACCGCGCTGCCCAGATCAGAGTTTCGTGCGCGTTCGTGAACCGCGTGCCTTTGAAGTTCGGCATCGGGTTGGTCTTGCGCCAGACGATGTCGTTCAAAATCCAAAAGCCCATGTCCTGCATCGCGGCGCCCAGCCGGAAGATGTTGTGATACGAGCCGATCACCCAGATCGCGCCATTCGGCTTCAGCACGCGGCGCGCTTCGGTCAGCCAGGCGCAGGTGAAGTTATCGTAGGCGGCAAAGTCTTCGAATTTGTCCCATTCGTCATCGACGCCATCGACGTTCGATTGATCCGGGCGCGTCAGCGCGCCGCCAAGTTGCATGAAATAGGGCGGATCGGCGAAGACGAGGTCAACGCTGCCATCGGCGAGCTTGCGCATCTCCTCGATGCAATCGCCTTCGATAATCTTGTCTTTGAAGTGGCGCGCCATTTGTCCCCCGAGCGCGGACGCTCTCAAAGAGCCACCGCGGTCAGGGGAATCCTCGCTTGACGGAGTCCGCGAATCAAGAGTCCGCAGCAATTAACCATGTTTATTTTTCAGGCGGCCGCCGGCGAGGCCTTATGAAACTTTAAGCGATGCCCAAGCGAGAGGAGGTAGGCGATGAAGAAGAGGTACATATAGACCTCCTCCATCTCGCTCGACCGATAGCCGCCGGTGAAGGCCTGCGCCGATATCTCGAGCAGGTGCAGATCGTCGATGCGCTCAGGTATCGCGCCAATTTGTGAAAAGATGACCGGGGCCAAGCAAACGAGCGTCGGCGCCAGCCACCACGGATTGTCGAACAAGCCGCGGCCATTGCGGAAGTGCTTCACGAGCGGGTGGATGATCGTCCCGAGGATCATCCCGAACAACAAAATCGCGCGCGGCTTCTGGTCGAACCACGAGCTTGAGTTGTGGATGTTGTTCTCGCCCTGGTCGTTGATGCTTTCGAAAATTCCGCCCATCTCCCAGCCGAAATAGTGCTGGCCCCAGCTGGTCTCTTCGGTGAGCAGATAGAAAAGTCCGACGCTGATTAAGATCAGCCACCAGCGCAGCCACTTTTCGTTCTTCTGAAACGCCATGCGCACGGCGAGCGCGAGCGCGATGATGAGAATGATGGTCTGTGCGTTCTCCAGTAGGCCGAGTTCGCCTCTGAGCACGCTCGGCTGCGTGAATGCGTAGAACATGAACAGCGCATAGAGCGCCAAGCACACAAGCCAGACGGCAGGCGCGGAGATGTCGGCGCGCGGTTGAGTAGTGGCGTCCCCAGTCATGAGGCGGAACATAGTGTGGCGCTTGGCCTTGTAAACGCCCGCTCTACGTTATGCGGCGATGACGCCCGCGGCCTCGCGCACTGGCTTGAAGCTGCGGCGGTGAATTGGGCAGGGGCCAAGCTCGGCCAGCGCCCTTTGGTGCTCGGGCGTCCCGTAGCCTTTATGTTTGGCGAAGGCGTAGCCGGGGTATTGCGCGCAGAACGCCACCATCAACCGATCGCGCTCGACTTTGGCGATGATCGAGGCCGCAGAGATTGAGGCGACATAGACGTCGCCGTCGATGATCATTTCGATTGGGCACGGCAGCTCCGGCGCTGAATTGCCGTCGATCAAAGCCGCGACTGGCCGCTCTGAAAGTCCATCAAAAGCGCGGCGCATCGCCAGATACGTCGCCTGTAGGATGTTGATCTGATCTATCTCTTCGGGGCTCGCCATGCCGACGCCGACGATGGCGCAGTCGCGGATCGCGACTGCCAAATCCTCGCGCGCTCCGGCGCTCAATTGCTTGGAATCCGCCAGGCCCTTGGGGCGCTTCTTGGCCGGCAGAATGACGGCCGCGGCCACCACCGGCCCCGCCCAGGGCCCGCGCCCCGCCTCGTCGATCCCACAAATTCCCATGGACGGAAGATGGTCCGGATTCGTTGCAGGGCGCAAACGTCAAGGGTAGTATTCCTTTTGGAAAGGACACTTGACAATGACAAACGCAAGTGTCAAGCACGCCTTACAAGTAGACAAGGTCGCTTGATGGAGGGTGAGATGCGGCGAGGGCGGTGGAGCTTGGGCGTGGTGGTCGCGATCGTGGTGGCCATTGCGGCGGCGATGGGCGGCCATCATCAGACGGCGCCAGCACGGCACGCGGCTGCGCCTACTCACGTGGCGCTGACGCTCGAACCCGACGGCGTTTCGCTGCGCGTCGCCCATGACGCCTTGGCCGTCACATTCAAATTTTGAGGATCAACAAATGATCGAGTCCGTGCCCGATAAACTGAAGCCGGTCGCGCAACGCTATGCGCGCGAGATGATCATTGCCGGTGTGCTCTATTCGGTGGTGGTGTTTGCCGGCGCGTACGCAACGCGAATGGATTTGCCGCACTGGGTGATCGTGATCGCGGCGATCGCGCCGCTCTTGCCGGCGCTGTTGATGCTGCGCGCGTACATCACGTTCGTGAACGGCGTGGATGAATTTCAGCGCCGCATTCAAAGCGAAGCGGTGATGGTCGCCGCCGGTGTGACGGGGTTTGGCACCTTCACCTACGGCTTCCTCGAAGAGTGGGCGGGCTTTCCGCATCTGCCGTTGATTTGGGTGCTGCCGATTTTGATTGGCTCTTGGGGCGTGGCGCTCTGCATTGTGCGGCTGCGCTACAAATGAGAAACCGCCTCAAAGTCCTCCGGGCCGAGCGCAATTGGAGCCAGGCGGATCTTGCCGACAAGCTCGATGTCTCACGCCAAAGCGTGAACGCGATCGAGACCGGCAAGTACGATCCCTCGCTGCCGCTCGCCTTCAAGATCGCCACGGTTTTCGGCTTACCGATCGAACAAATTTTCAGCGCCGACGATATCGTCGTCCAGGCCGCGGAATAGGAGCGCTCTCATGTCTGTTCTGCCAAGTTCACAAAACAAGCGCCGCGCGCTCTTCACCGGCGCCATGTTCGCCGCCATTGGCCTGCTGCTGGTGTTTTCGATCGCCTCGCGCATGTTCGGCGCGCCAATGCACATTCCCTCGACGTTGGTCCTCTTTGCCGTAGGCGTGCTTGCCGTGCTGCAATTCAACACGCTCGATGAAGTCGCCAAACAAGCGCATTACGTCGCCTGGTATTGGGGCGGTTTGATCGGACTGGCCGGCATGGTGTTGCTGACGATCGCGATCGACGTTGCGCCGGAAACGTTCTCGCTCATCCAGAATGTGATGATGCAATGGTTCGGCAAAGCCGATGCGCAAACGAATTTCCTGCTCGGACTGATCGTCACGCCGACGCTGATGATGCTCGCCTTCTTCAGTTGGTGGGGCGTCTATTGGCTGCGCCGCCGCTAGCCGCCCAAAGACAAACGCATTTCGGTTTAACAAGAAGGGCGCGTAGCGCCGAGGGGTACGTCATGTTCTCGATCACCGGAAAACTCGCGCTCGCGTCACTCGCGGCATTGCTGATAAACGGCGCCATGCAGCCCGCAGACGCTCAACCCTTCGCACCTTCACGCTTCACCGTTGAGGTGCGCGGCGAAGGCCCCGACGTGATTCTGATCCCAGGCCTCGGCTCCAGCCGCGAGGTGTGGGCCGCGCAAGCTGAAGCGCTCGCCGCAACGCATCGCCTGCACCTCGTGCAGATCAACGGTTTCGCCGGCCAACCCGTCGGCGCGCCCGCAGGCGAGATCATTGGGCCAACCGTCGAAGAGCTTGCACAATACATTGAGGCCTACACGTCCGGCCGCCCCGCCATCATTGGCCATTCGATGGGCGGCCTCACTGGCCTCATCCTGGCGCGCCGCCATCCCGATCGCGTCGGCAAGCTGATGATCGTGGACTCGCTGCCGTTCTACAGCGTGCTCTTCAATCCCGCCGCAACTGTCGCCGCGGTCGAACCGCAAGCGCGCGCCATGCGCGATCAGATTTCGGCGCTCGATGACGCAAGCTTTGCCGCACAGCAGAACATGATGGTCACGCGTTTCGTGAAAACGCCCGAGCGTCGCCAGAGTGTCGTCGACTGGTCGATGGCGTCCGATCGCGCCACCTTTGCGCAAGGCATGTACGAGGTGATGACCACCGACATGCGCGGCGAACTGGCGAACATCACCACGCCGATCACCGTCGTCTACGCCGCCGACCCCACGATCGCGCCCGACGCGGTGCTCGAAGGCCTATGGCGCGGCCAATACGCTAGCGCGCCCAACGTGAGCTTCATCCGTATCGATGGCGCCTACCACTTCCTCATGTTCGACCAACCGGCCGCGTTCCAAGCCGCGGTGGCGGATTTCCTCCGTTAGCTGTTGATCGCCAAGGCGGGCGCCTTTAGGCGTCCTGCCCATGGCCCACAAAGCGCCCCGTTGTTTCCAGGACGTGATCCTGACGCTCCAGACGTACTGGGCGGAGCAGGGTTGCGCGATCCTGCAGCCGTATGACGAGCAAGTCGGCGCCGGCACGCTGCACCCCGCCACCACGTTGCGCTCACTTGGCCCGAAGCCGTGGCGCGCGGCGTATGTGCAGCCATCGCGCCGTCCGAAGGATGGCCGCTACGGCGAGAACCCGAACCGGCTGCAGCACTATTACCAGTTTCAGGTAATCCTGAAGCCGAACCCGCCGAACCTCCAGGAACTCTATCTCAACTCGTTGGCGCGCATCGGCATCGATCCGCTGCTGCACGACATCCGCTTCGTCGAAGACGATTGGGAAAATCCGACTGTCGGGGCGTGGGGGCTCGGCTGGGAAGTCTGGTGCGACGGGATGGAGGTCTCGCAGTACACGTACTTCCAACAAGTCGGCGGCTTGGACGTGCGCCCGGTTAGCGGCGAACTCACCTACGGGCTTGAGCGCTTGGCGATGTACGTGTTCGGCGTCGATCGCGTGTACGATCTGCCGTTCAACGATCCCGATAGCGAATATCCGGTGACCTACGGCGACATCTTCCTCGAAAACGAAAAGCAGCAGTCGCGCTACAATTTCGAACTGAGCGATCCCGATATGGTGCTGCGCTGGTTCGGTGATGCTGAGGCGACGGCTGCGCGCTTGCTGAAAGAAGGCAATGTGCTGCCGGCGTTCGATTACACGCTGAAGGCCTCGCACTTGTTCAATCTGCTCGACGCCCGCGGCGTCGTCTCACCGACAGAGCGGCAGAGCTTCATCGCGCGCGTGCGTGATCTCGCCAAAGGTTGCGCGAGCGCATGGGCGGAGAGCCAGCAATGACGCCGCAGGAAGAAACCTCCCCGCCCCCTCGCGGGGCGGGGGCAGGGGGTGGGGGGCGTTCAGTTGAAGCGCCCTGGCCGACCTCAATGCGTTTGCAGATGTCTGCACCGATGAGCGAACTTGTGCTGGTATCGTCTGCGAATCCAGGGGGCCGTCATCCGCGGCCGGTAAGCCTCCAAGGCCGCACGACCGTGGACATCGACAGCATCGGTGACTGTCCGGTGTCAGTAGGAATTGGCTGTGGCGATCAATCTGGCGGCAACTATGGGAATTTCGAAGTCCACTCCAGAGACGCAAATCTAAGTCTCGATGTGTCTGAGCAGGAATTTCAAATGCTGGTCAGTGCGCGACGGAGCCTCCGACCGCTGACACTCGAGCTCCAGGTGATTGGTGTGGCGGACCGTGCGTTTGATGAGTTGGACATTGCGCCCGTTTGGCGCGTGAAAAGCTATTCGGTGACTCTCCTTGACGCCCCTCACCCCCCGGCCCCCTCTCCGCAAGGGAGAGGGGGGGAAGAAAGCTAATGCCTCAACTCCTGATCGAGCTTTTCTCCGAAGAAATCCCGGCGCGTATGCAAAAGCGCGCCGAGGAGGATTTGGCGAAAGCGTTTGGCGAGAAGCTGAAGGCGGCGGGCTTGGATGCGAAGGCGATCAAGACGTTCTCCAGCCCACGCCGCATCGGGCTGTTCATTGACGATCTGCCCTCGAAGGCGGCGGACGTGAATGAGGAGAAGAAGGGCCCGCGCGTGGGTTCGCCGGATCAGGCGATCCAGGGCTTTCTCAAAGGCGCTGGTCTGACGTCGATCAAGCAGGCGCAGGTTGTCGAAGACAAGAAGGGCTCGTTCTACGTTGCGAAGATTGAGCGCGCGGGGCGGGCGACGACGGAGATCGTGCAGGAGATCATTCCGGAGATCATCCGCGGGTTTCCGTGGCCGAAATCGATGCGCTCTGGGTCGAGCGATCTGCAATGGGTGCGGCCGCTACACAACATTTGCTGCGTGTTCGATGGGCTTGCCGTGAAGATCGAGGTTGAGGGCGTGGGCTCGGAGGCCGTGACCTGGGGCCATCGTTTCCATGCGCCCGAAGCGATGCCGGTGACGAGCGCTGCCGATCACGCCTCGAAGCTGCGCGGCGCCAAAGTTCTGATCGAGCGCGATGAGCGCAAGACGATTATTCTCGAACAAGCTAAAAAGCTCTGCGCCGCGAAGGGGCTGGAGCTGGTTGAAGATATCGGCTTGCTTGAAGAGGTGGCGGGGCTGGTTGAGTGGCCGGTCGTGTTGCTCGGTGATATGGAGCCGTCGTTCCTCAATCTGCCGGGCGAAGTGATCCGGCTTTCGATGCGCACGCACCAAAAGTATTTCGCGGTGCGCGATCCGAAAACGAAAGACCTTGCGCCGCATTTCATCGTGGTCGCGAACGTCGAAGCGAAGGATGGCGGCAAGGCGATCGCCACAGGCAACGCTCGCGTGCTCTCGGCGCGTCTCAGCGATGCGCAATTTTTCTGGAAGGCCGACACCGCGACGCCGCTTTTCACCGAAGAGCGCCGCGAGAAGCTGAAGAAGATCGTCTTCCATCAAAAGCTCGGCAGCGTGTGGGACAAGGTCGAGCGCGTGCGCGCGTTGGCGGAAGAGCTTTGCGCTGTTACCGGCGCTGATCCGAAGCTCGTGCGCGAAGCGGCTGTGCTTTGCAAAATGGATTTGGTGACGGAAACTGTTGGCGAATTTCCTGAGCTGCAAGGGCAGGTGGGGCGTCAGCTTTCGGGCTTGACGAAGGGCAACCACGCGAGTGTCGCCGCCGCGATCGAAGATCACTACAGGCCGCTCGGCCCGAATGATCGCGTGCCGAGTGATCCGGTGGCCGTGACGCTCGCGCTCGCAGATAAGCTCGACACCCTTGCGGGGTTCTGGGCAGTTGACGAGCGACCCACCGGCAGCAGCGATCCCTACGGGCTTCGGCGCGCGGCGCTGGGCGTGTCGAGTATTTTGAATGGCAATCGAACGCGCGTGCCTCAGTCCAAATTCTTTGCTGTTGCCGCACGGCAGCTTCGCAAGTCTTGGGTGATACAAGCGCTGCGTCAGAACACTCCGCTGTTTCCGTACGCGCGTCCGAAGCCGAGTTTGGATTTCAATCCGGCGAAGCTCATTTGGCCTACCGGCATGGAGCCGGTGTTTGAAGCAGGCACGAGCCCGGTGGAGACGATTGCGCAGTTCGTGATCGACAATACTGAGATTGATGCGCCGATCGTGCTCGTCGCGTGCAAGACAGCAGAGCCGATCTTCGGTGCCGAGGACGGAAGTGAATGGATCGGTGACCGATATCACTTAGCTCCGACCTATGACGGGCCCGGTCAGTTCTTTGTTCCAGTGTTCACGCAAGGTGCAGATATTCTCGCCTTCCTAGCCGATCGCCTCAAAGTTCAACTCCGCGACCAAGGCAAACGCCACGACCTCGTCGACGCCGTCTTCGCGCTTGGTGATGACGATCTCGTTCGCATCGTCGCGCGCGTCGAAGCGCTTGATGCGTTTCTGAAAACCGAAGACGGCGTGAACTTGCTGGCGGGCTATAAGCGCGCGGCGAATATTCTCGCGGCGGAAGAGAAGAAGGGCAAAGGCCTCACCGACGCGGACGCCAAGGCCGGGCTCGATGTGTCAAAACTCACAGAGCTGGCCGAGAAGGCGCTCTACGAGGCGCTGGAAAAGGCGCTGCCTGCCGCGCGCGCGGCGGTGGAGAAAGAAGAGTTCGCGGCGGCCATGAAGGCGCTCTCGGGTCTGCGCGCGCCGGTGGACGCCTTCTTCGAAAAAGTCATGGTCAACGCCGACGATCCGATGCTGCGCCGCAATAGACTTTTGCTGCTCTCGCGGTTACGTGAGGCGCTGTCACAGGTCGCGGATTTTTCAAAGATCGAGGGCTGATGTGCATCGCCTTCTCCTCGATGGAGGAGGCGCCGCTTGTCCGCCGAAGCTCGCAGAGCGAAGGCGGGCGAAGAGGTGCGCGCGCTGGCGTTGAAGGCAGAGCCTCCGGAGGCTCATTGTCGACATCTGCGGGTCCCACCTCCTCAGTCATCGCTGTGCGATGACAGCTCCTCCATCGAGGAGGAGCGGGCGCGTAAACGGGCGAGAGTTGAGTATGGCGCAAAAGCAGTGGGTCTACGGGTTCGGCGGCGGCGAAAGCGCGGGCGATGCGTCGATGAAGGCGCTGCTCGGCGGCAAGGGCGCGAACCTCGCGGAGATGGCCAAGCTCGGGCTGCCGGTGCCGCCGGGCTTCACCATCACCACCGAAGTCTGCACCGAATTCTACGAGAACAAGCGCAACTATCCGGCGGAACTCGCAGGCCAAGTGGACGCCGGTTTGGCCGCGCTCGAAAAGAAGGCCGGCAAAAGCTTCGGTGATCCATCGAACCCGCTGCTCGTATCCGTGCGCTCAGGGTCGCGCGCGTCGATGCCGGGCATGATGGATACGGTGCTCAACCTCGGCCTTAACGATGACACCGTCGAAGGTCTCGCCAAGCTCTCGGGCGACGCGCGCTTCGCCTACGATAGCTATCGCCGCTTCATTCAAATGTATTCGGATGTCGTGCTCGAGCTTGAGCATGGCGTGTTCGAGGAAATTCTCGGCGGCCGCAAAGACCTGCAAGGTTACGCCTCAGACACAGAGATGACGGCGGAAGACTGGAAGGCGGTCGTCGCCGATTACAAGCGCGCCGTGGAGCGTGAGCTCGGCAAGCCGTTTCCGAGCGACCCGAAGGATCAACTCTGGGGCGCCATCGGCGCCGTGTTCGCAAGCTGGATGAACGACCGCGCGATCTTCTACCGCAAGCACAACAACATCCCCGAAAGCTGGGGCACCGCCGTTAACGTGCAGGCGATGGTGTTCGGCAATATGGGCGACACGTCTGCCACTGGTGTTGCGTTCACGCGCGATCCGTCAACGGGCGAGAAGAAGTTTTACGGCGAATTCCTCATTAACGCGCAAGGCGAAGACGTTGTCGCCGGCATTCGCACGCCTCGCGCGCTCACCAAAGCCGCGCGCGAGGCGATGAAGGAAACCGGCGAGTCGCTCGAAGAGGCGATGCCGCCGGTGTTCGCCGAACTCGTCGCCGTCTATCAAAAGCTCGAAGCGCACTATCGCGACATGCAGGACTTGGAGTTCACGGTCGAACGCAACAAACTTTACATGCTGCAAACCCGTAACGGGAAGCGCACCGCGAAAGCGGCGCTGAAGATCGCCGTCGATATGGTGGGCGAAGGGCTCATCAGTACGGACGAAGCGGTGTTGCGCGTCGATGCCTCCGCGCTTGATCAATTGCTGCACCCGACCATCGCTGACGGCTACACGCGCGACATTATTTGCAAGGGCTTGCCGGCATCGCCTGGGGCCGCCGTGGGCATTGTCGTGTTCGATTCCGATGAAGCTGAACGTCTCGCAGCGGATCGCCAGAAAGTCATTCTCGTTCGCGAAGAGACGAGCCCGGAAGACATTCACGGCATGCACGCCTCCCAAGCCATCGTCACCGCGCGCGGGGGCATGACCAGCCACGCCGCCGTCGTTGCGCGCGGCATGGGGCGGCCGTGCGTCTCTGGCGCGGGCGACATTCGCATCAACATGAAGGCCGGCGAGTTCACCGCCGGCGGCCGCGTCATCAAGAGAGGCGAGGTTATCACTGTCGATGGTTCGGCTGGCCACGTGCTGTTCGGCTCGGCGCACATGGTTGAGCCTGAGCTCACTGGCGACTTCGCGGCAGTGATGGTCTGGGCCGACGCCGCGCGGCGTCTCAAAGTGCGCACCAACGCCGATACGCCGCGCGATGCGGACGTTGCGGTGAAGTTCGGCGCTGAGGGCATCGGCCTTTGCCGCACCGAGCACATGTTCTTCGACGCGCAGCGCATCGCCTCAGTGCGCAAGATGATCGTTGCCGAAACCGAAGGCGCGCGCATCAAGGCGCTCGACGAACTCTTCCCGCACCAGCGTCAGGACTTCGTCGGCATCTTCAAAGCCATGGCCGGGCGCCCCGTCACGATCCGCTTCCTCGATCCGCCGCTGCATGAATTCCTGCCGCACTCGGAAGAGGACATCGCCGAAGTCGCGCCGTCGCTGGGCGTCACGGCTGAGTGGCTCTCCGGGCGTGTCAAAGCTTTGGCTGAGAGCAACCCTATGCTCGGTTTCCGCGGTTGCCGCCTCGCGATCGTCTTTCCGGAAATCTACGACATGCAGGCGCGCGCGGTGTTTGAAGCCGCCTGCGACGTGGCTGAGCAGGGCGATCCGCCGATCCCCGAAATCATGATCCCGTTCGCAATCACCAAGAAAGAGCTCGAGATACTGAAGGTCCGCATCGACGCCATTGCGGCTGAGGTGTTTGGCAAACGCGGCCGTAAGCTTGAATACCTGGTAGGCACGATGATCGAGCTGCCGCGCGCGGCGTTGCGTGCCGGGGAGATCGCCGAAGTGGCGGAGTTCTTCTCGTTCGGCACCAATGACCTCACCCAGGCCACCTTGGGCGTCTCCCGTGACGACGCCGCGCGGTTCCTCGGAACCTACGTCGAGCGGCAGGTGTTACCGGTTGATCCGTTCGTCTCCATCGACGCCGAAGGCGTAGGGGAGCTGGTCCGGCTCGCCTGCGAACGGGGGCGAGCCACTCGGACGGGGCTCAAGCTTGGCATTTGCGGAGAACACGGAGGCGACCCCGCCTCAATCGCCTTCTTTGAACGCGCCGGGCTCGATTACGTCTCTTGCTCGCCCTATCGCGTCCCCATCGCGCGCCTCGCGGCGGCTCAAGCGGCCCTCGCCGCAAAACGCTGACGGTTACCCGCAACCGCTAGTTCCGTTGGGGAACTTGCCTGCGGCCGCCGCGACCGGCGGTCGCGGGCTATTTCGCTTCGTTGGTGAACTGGCACGAGCCTCGCAAGACTTTGTCCGCTTTGGGCTTTCTCGGCGTGACCTCATGGCCGCACCGGACCCCGGAAGTGAGCTAGATCAGGCGGGAGGCGAGACTATGAACAAAAAGTCAATCGCCCCTCGCGCGCGCGTCCTGTATCTCGCCGGAGCCAGGGGGCACAATATTCCTCAGGCGAAACAAACCGGGCTGCTGCGGAATATTTGGCTTTTCTTTGTGCCAAAGCTGCACACGATTAAGCGGGGCTTAATGCATTTGTCGTTGTTCTGGCGTCGACTAACTATTCTTGCGGGCGAGATTCGGACCCAGGTAATGGTAGAGATCGAACGGAACCCTCTGGCCGTGCGTCAGGGTGCAGCGACCATTATGTGCTTAGCGGCTGCTGCAGTCGCGATGCCCGTGATTTCGCATCGCGCCGCTGAGCAACGGGACGGCGCTGAATGGGCCGCAACCTCGACTGCGTTCGCTGCGCAGTTCGAGCAAGAACTCCTCGCGTCTGATCCAACCGCTCACGTCCAGCTGACTGCGTTCCGCACCAACGATGGCCTGCGTGCGCGTGGTCAAGCCACACTCTTCGAGAGCCCCGATGCTCGCGCCTTGATGGTGCAAGCCGTTCTGCGCGGCCCGACATCTAATCAACCCGCTCAAGAGCGCGCCGTTCCTACCGAACCGCAGATCGACGCCCGCCAGCAGGACTGCTTGGCGCAGGCGATCTATTATGAAGCGCGCGGCGAGAGCCAACGCGGTCAGATCGCGGTCGCTGAAGTCATCATGAACCGCGCCCGGTCAGGCCATTATCCCAGCTCAGTCTGCGGCGTCGTCTATCAGGGCTCGCACCGCTCGACCGGCTGCCAGTTCACTTTCACCTGCGATGGTTCGCTGAACCAGCGTCCGCGCGGCCGCGGTTGGGATCGCGCTCAGCGCGTCGCGACAGCTGTGATGTCAGGCTACACCCGTCCGATCACGCAGGGCGCCACGCACTATCACACCCACGCTGTGAACCCAGTCTGGAATTCAGGCCTGGTCGAGACGACGAACATCGAGAGCCACGTCTTCTACCGTTTCCCGAACCGTTCTGAGCGCGCCTATTACCAGGAAGCTCTGGCCCGCCGGCGTGGCGCGATCGGCTCGCGCCGCAGCGGTGCGGCTGCCGAGGAACTCATCCCGGAAGCTGACGCCGTGGCGCTGGACGCTGTCGAAGGCGTGGTGACGGAAGAGGCGGCGCCTGCGCCGGCCGCGACCGATGCGCCAGCCGATACGAGCGCAGCGAACACCGTTGTCGCACCGCGCGAAGTCGCGACTTGAGCCGAACAGCGGGTGCTTAGCCCTCGCTTGTGAACTGCTTCTTGATTTGATTGCGCATTGCGCCGGGAAAGAACCGGGCAAAGAAACGCGCGCGTTCGGCTTCTTTGCCGACCATGTAGTGCACTTCGTTGCCGTGCGCTGCGTCCCACGCGCGCTCCGCCGCCATCCGGACGGGATAGATCGGCGTTTTGTTCTCTGTAAGCGCATCGCGAATGCGCCGGTTGGAGCCTTGGCCCGAACCTGCCGGCAAGCCATCAAGGATTGCCGTGTCGATGAACCATGGCATGAGGCTGACCACGCGTACGCCGTATTTTGAAAATTCGACATCAAGCGCCTCGGTCAAGCCGCGTACGCCAAACTTCGTGGCGCAATAGACTGCCAAATTCGGCGCGCCGAAAACGCCCGCGACCGAAGCGGTGTTGACGATGCGTGCGCCGGGCGTCTCGCGTAGAAGCGGCAGCGCCGCGTTCACACCGTTGATCACGCCCTTGAGGTTTACGTCGAGGACCAGATCGATGTCGTCGTCGGGCATTTCGTCGATCGGACCGCCTTTGCCGACGCCGGCATTGTTGAACAGCACATGCATCCGCCGGTTCGTTGCTTGACCGAATGTTTCGACCGCCCGTTTCCAGCCGGCGCGATCGCGGACGTCAAATTCCATCGAGATGCGCTGGCCGTCGGGCAGCAGCGCCGCCGTTTCTTCCAAACCTTTCGGGTTCACATCGAACAGGCCGACGAACCATCCGCGCTCGGCGAAGAGTTGGGCGGTGGCGCGGCCAATGCCCGAGCCTGCGCCAGTGACGAAGATTGTTTTTTGCGGTTCAGCCATGGGCAGCGTTCGTCTGCCGGAACACGCGTCCCGTCAAGCGCGCCGCAAGGTTCGCCGCATCGCAGCCGGCGGGGCGCCGTAGAGGCGCATGAAGGCGCGCCGCATGCGTTCGGGATCGCCAAAGCCGGTGCGCCGCGCGATGTCCTGGATGGCGCCGCCTTGCGCCAACGCCGTGCGCGCTGTTTCCGCGCGCAGCCGCTCCACCGCTTTTGCCGGTGTGACGCCAGTTTCCGTTGCGTAGGCGCGCGCGAAGTTGCGCGGACCCATCGCCGCTTGCGCCGCGAGCGCTTCCACGGAAAGGTCATCGCTCAAGTGCTCGCGCATCCAGGCATTGAGTTGCGCAAAGCGCGACGCACCGCCATCGAGGTCAAGCAACGCCGAATGTTGGGCCTGCCCGCCGGGGCGCTTGGCATAGACAACCATCTCGCGCGCAACGTCGGCGGCAACCTCCTCGCCGAGATCCTCCGCGATCATTGCAAGCGCTAGATCGATACCGGCCGTGATGCCAGCCGACGTCCACACCGCGCCATCCTTGATATGAATGCAATCTGCCTCCACGCGCACGCCGGGAAACATCTGCGCGAGTTGCGCGGCACGCCGCCAGTGCGTCGTCGCGCGTTTGCCTTCGAGCAGCCCGGCTTGCGCCAGCAGAAAGGCGCCGGAGCAAACGCTTGCGACACGCCGCGCGCGCGCGGGTGCGCGGCTGATCGCGCGCACAAGGGCCACATCGCGCATCGCTTCGCCGGTGCCGTTGCCGCCGACGACGATGAACGTGTCCACCTTGGCGCGGCCGCTCAGTAGCTCAGCTGGCATCGATATGCCGGATGAGGAAGGCACGAGCCCCGCCGCTGCCGCCGCTGTGCGGATCGTGTAGGCGCCAGGCGCATAGCGCGCCGCAATCTCGAACGCGCCGATCGGCCCGGCTGCATCGATGATCTGAAAGCCGGGAAACAGCACCACCAGCACGTCTCGCGGCTTTGGCGGAAAAGGAGGCTTCTTTGACATTTCAGCCAAAGCCTTCCCGCGCCATCATCGGCTTGTCAATGGAGGCCACCCGATGGCGCAACCGTTCCGTATCGTCTTCATCCTGTACCCGCGTCTCACGCAGCTCGACTTCACCGGCCCGTATGAAGTGCTGGCGCGCGTGCCCAACACCGAGATCGTCATCGCCTCGAAAGAGGGCGGCGCGCTCCGAACCGAGATGGGGCTCACCTTCGCCGATCTGACCAAGCTCGCCGATGTCGATCGCGCCGACATGATCATGATCCCCGGTGGTCCAGGTCAAACCGATGCGATGCAAGATCCCGCATTCATGGCGCAGGTGAAGCGCCTCGGTGCAAGCGCGACATACGTCACCTCCGTCTGCACCGGATCGCTGATCCTTGCTGCCGCCGGCCTGCTCACCGGCAAGCGCGCCGGCAGTCATTGGGCTTATCGCGAATTGGTCGGCGCATTTGGCGCAATTCCCGACGACGCGCGTGTCGTGCGCGATGGAAATGCTATCACTGGCGGCGGCGTCACGGCGGGCATCGATATCGCGCTTACCATCGCCGCCGAACTTGCAGGCGATGACGTCGCCAAGATGATCCAGCTCGCGATCGAGTACGCACCAGCGCCGCCGTTCAATTGCGGGCGGCCTGAAATCGCGGAAGAGAAAACCGTGGCTGCTGTGAAGCAGCTCTTCTCTGGCTTCGCGCAACAGCGGCGTGAGGCGATCGAGAAAATGGTGGGGAGCGCCTAATGCTGAAGCTGCGGCCGAATTGTGAGGCTTGCGATCGTGACCTGGCGCCCGAGAGCGCAGACGCGCGGATTTGCAGTTTTGAGTGCACGTTCTGCGCAACGTGCACTGACGGCGCATTGAAAGGGCAGTGCCCCAATTGCGGCGGCAATCTTGAGCGCCGCCCGGTCAGGCCCGCCGAAGCGTTGGTGAAGTATCCGGCCTCAACCGAACGCTTACTGAAGCGGCGCTAAGCGTTGCCGGCCGCTTCGCTCAGTTGCGACGGCTCGAAGCCGAGCGACTTGATTGCGCGTTCCCATTTATTTTCGAGTGTCGCATCGAAAACGATGGCGTCGTTGAAATCGACCACCAGCCACGCATTGTGCCGGATTTCATCTTCAAGCTGCCCCGCGTCCCAGCCCGCGCAGCCTAGCGCAAGCACATAGCTCGACGGCGCGTGATCGCTTGCGACCGCTTCCAGCACATCGCGCGTTGCTGTGAGCCGCACGCCCGGCGCGACGGTTTGGGTTGCGTCACCAGCTTCGAAATCTTCTGAGTGGAGAACGTAACCGCGATCAGGCCGCACCGGTCCGCCATCGAGCACCATGCGTTCGGCCGCTTCTTCGCCGGCCTTAAGCCCGAGATGACCCAACACTTCGTCCAGTGTCAGATCTTCCCTTTGCTTGTTGATGACGACGCCCATCGCGTGTTCCGCGTCGTGTGCGCACATAACGATGACACTGCGATCGAAGCGGGGATCGCCGATCCCCGGCATCGCCACCAACAATTTGCCCGCCAGGGTGTCGCTCATGGGGCAATGCTCCCGCGCCCGTCGCTTTCGCGCAAGAGGGCGCTCGCATATGGCGCGAGCCTCCCCTACATAAATCCTGAAAATTGAGGGAGCTTCAAATGATTAAGGTTGGCGACACGCTGCCGGATGTGCAGTTCAATGTTCCTGCCAGCGACGGCATGAAGCAGATGCGCACCGCTGACATATTTGGCGGCAAGACCGTGGCGCTCTTCGCTGTGCCTGGCGCCTTTACGCCGACATGCTCAGCCCGCCATTTGCCGAGCTTCCGCGAGCACCTCGCCGACTTCAAAGCTAAGGGCGTCGACGCAGTCGCGTGCACCGCGGTCAACGATCACTTCGTGATGGGTGCGTGGGCGAAAGACCAAAACGTGGTTGACCAAATCCTTATGCTCTCCGACGGCTCCGGCGACTTCGCCAAAGCGACAGGCCTCGACGCTGACTTTTCAAAGTTCGGCATGGGCCCGCGTTCGAAGCGCTATTCAATGATCGTCAAGGATGGGGTGGTATCTCAGTTGCACGTTGAAGAAGCGGGTGAATACAAAGTTTCCAGCGCGGAGTACCTGCTCGGTCAGTTAGCCTGAGCTTAATTTTACTTACCCGCGCGAGAACGCATCAAAGCCGCAGAAGCGGTGGGAGAGAAACGCGATGATGCTTGTGATTATTTTTGCGGTGATGGCGCTCGTGCTGGCCTTCAGCGCGATCAAGGTTGTGCCGCAAGGCTATCAGGTCACCGTCGAGCGCTTCGGCAGGTACACTGGCACGCTTCGTCCGGGCATCGCATTTTTGATCCCGTTCGTTGATCGCCTCGGCAAACGCATGTCGATGATGGAAGCGGTGCTGGATGTGCCGCGTCAGGACGTGATCACCAAGGATAACGCTGTTGTCTCGGTTGACGCCATTGTCTTCATCCAAGTCATGGACGCGGCAAAGGCTGCATACGAAGTCGAGAACTATCGCCTCGCCGTGCTGAACCTCTGCTTGACCAACATCCGTACCGTTGTTGGCGCAATGGACCTTGATGAAGTGCTTTCACAGCGCGACTCCATCAACGCGCGCCTGCTCACTGTCATTGACGGCGCAACGCACGCTTGGGGCACCAAGGTGATGCGCGTCGAAATCAAGGATCTCGCGCCGCCGGCCGATCTCACGCAAGCGATGGCCCGCCAGATGAAGGCGGAACGCGAACGCCGCGCGCAAATTCTCGAAGCTGAAGGGGACAAGCAAGCCGCCATCCTCCGCGCCGAGGGCGCCAAGCAATCGGCGATCCTCGAGGCCGAAGGCCGCCGCGAAGCCGCCTATCGCGACTCTGAAGCCCGCGAACGGGAAGCTGAAGCTGAAGCGAAGGCGACTGACATGGTCAGCCAAGCCATCAGCAAAGGCGACGTCAACGCGATCCGCTACTTCCTGGGTCTCAAATACGTCGAAGCGTTCGGCAAGCTCGCGACGTCGAACCAGCAGCGCACGGTTATCATCCCGGCCGACCTCTCCGGCATCGCCGGCTTGGTCGAAGGCCTCCGCGCGCTCAACGCGCAAGGCGAGGGCGCCGCTGGCGGTCCATGGACTGCGCCGCGTTCGCCGACCCCGGCGCCGCGCTAGACTTGGACCGCCGGCTTCCAGCCGGCAGTCTTCGCATGCCGCCTAGAAGGCGGCGGTCCGAAGGGCTACATTGAGCGCATGGACACGCTGATCACCTTCCTGACGAGCCTTGGCCCGCAGCACTGGCTGGTCTTTGGCCTCATCTTGCTCATCGCAGAGATGGCGTCGGGCACGACGTATCTGCTTTGGCCCGCGGTCGCGGCTTTCCTGACAGCGCTGATCTCGCTCGCGGGCGTCACCAATTGGGTTGCGGACATCGCGATCTTTGCGGTGCTCGTGATCGCACTCACGGCGCTCGGGCGCCCGCTGGTTCAGCGGTGGCGTTCGGAGAACAATGCCGAGGGCTTGAACGAGCGTTCCAAATCCTTGATCGGCACGCGCGGCGTCATCACGGTTTTCGCGAACGGCACGGGCTCGGCGAAAATCGCCGACACCATCTGGCGTGTGGTTAGCGAAGACGCGCTGGCGCCCGGCCAAACGGTCGTGATCGACTCCGTCGATGGCGCAACGCTTAAGGTGAAGGCGGCCTAAGAAGGGCCTCGACGCCGCGCCGTGGCGTAGGCGGGACGCTTTCGCCATACCCAATCCGCACCAGCATCTGCACGGTTTCGCCTTCGGGCGGCGCAAGAAACGCGCGCATCTCAGTGTAGAGATCGGCCATCTCAGCGTACTCTTGCAGCGCCTGGCTCCACGGGTGCATCGCCAAACCCATTTCCGCCGCCGCCAGCGCGAGGCGCGCGTAAGCGCGGCCGGCCGATATCCGCGCCGCCGGCGTGTCGCCAATTGATGTGATCCAGAGAAACGCTGGTGATGTCATCGCGAGTTCGCGCCAGTCACGCGACGCGGTTTTGTTGGCCTCTGAGTCCGGATTGATGAGGTCTTCGCGGTCGAGCTGACCCAGCATGCGGAAAAGCCCGATGCCCGGCGCATCGATGCTTAGCCCATCGCGGTGGCGTGCAATTTCTTCGCGCCCAAACCGCAACCATTCGAAGGTTTCGCTAGCCGCGCCTTCGGTGCGCAATTCGCGATCCCACGCACGCCACACCAGGTCGCGGCCCAACGCAACGCGCGCAGGATCGTTGGTCCAATAGACGCCGCCAGGATATTCTTCGCCCATGCCGGTGACGACGTTGTTGAGATCATCCAGCGCTTGCGCATCCGGCACACGCGCTTCGAACGGCTTGCGGTTCGTACGCCGGTTGACGATCTGGCGGATCGATGGATCGCTGTTTGCCTGCTCCATGCGTGACCCGAGTTGCACATGGGCGATCGCGCGCGCATCTAGCCTCGGCGTTGGTTCGCCATCAGGGAAGGGCGTTATCGTTGGCCAATAGCCATGCAGCCCGGCGGACAAGCGATAAAGCTCAAGAAAGCACGAGCAGCCAATCGTGATCTGGCGATCCAGCGGATCGGTGAACGGCAGGCGCCGATCGAGATCGCAATAGAGCGTCATGCCATCGGCATCGTCGAGTTCGACAAGCCACGGCTGCGTGTTGTGCGGGTTCGGCGCAAGGATCGCGTGCGCCAGCGAAAAACGGCGCACATCGGTTGCACCGGCACCCGGGTCGCGCCACGCCGCGGCAGGGTCCGGAAAATCGGCGCCGTCGCCACCGCACGCGCTCAACACCGGCGCCGCAGCGAGCCACTCCAGTACATGTCTGCGCGTGGTCATGGCTGTAAGCTAGCCGGGCAACGAATGCGGCGGAAGACAAAATCCTGAGCTTCCGCGCCGCCATCGGAGATGCGCCGATAAAGCCGGGCCCCGCTATTGGCGGTTTGCGCCCCCTCTCCCTTGCGGAGAGAGGGGAGGGGTGAGGGGCGTTCAAACATGCAGTCGCCTGATCGCCGGAACGCCCCTCGCCCCGCCGCTGTGCGGCGACCCTCTCCGCGAGGGAGAGGGTTCATTTCTACTTTTTCAACGTCCCAATCGCACCACGCGCGAGTTCGTCGGCGCGATTGTTCATCTCGTTGTCCGAGTGGCCCTTGACCCATTTCCACGTCACTTCGTGACGCGCATTAGCTTCATCGAGCAGCTTCCAGAGATCTTCGTTTTTCACGGGCTTCTTGTCGGCGGTTTTCCAGCCGTTCTTCTTCCAGCCGTGAATCCACTTGGTGACGCCATCCATCACGTATTTGGAATCGGTATGCAGCCGCACTTTGCTTGAGCGCTTCAGGGCGCTGAGCGCCTCGATCGCCGCCATTAGCTCCATGCGATTATTCGTCGTCGCAGCTTCTGCGCCGGAGAGCCCTTTCTCGGTGCCGGCGTAATGCAAGATCGCGCCCCAGCCGCCTGGTCCAGGGTTGCCGCTGCACGCGCCGTCGGTCCAAATGTCCACCGTGTTGCTCATGGTGTGGCTGTAGGGGGATTCGGCGCATCGCGATCCGGTCGGCGGATCAGCCAAGCGAATAACGCTGTGAGGCCACCCAGAGTGGCACCGTAGACGTAGAATGGGAGCATTCCTTGAAACCAGCGCCACACTATCTGCGTCTCGCCTGAGAGCAACGCGCCTCCATTTACGAACAAGAACGCGATGGCGAAGCCGCAAACGGAAGCGGGAAGCCAGTACTGCCACGCGGCACGCCAGTGTTTGGCGTCCGCCAGCCATCGCCAAGCCACGCCAAGTGTGGAGGCGGCGATCAAGTTGGCGACGAATGCGACCAGTATCCAACCTGATAGCAAAAACGGCAGCGTATTGCTGTCTGTTGGATTTCCGACGATTGCCGAGACAACGAACAAAAGCGCCGTCGCAGTGATAGCTGAGCCTGCGGCGGCGCCAAGAATGGCAAGTAGGCTACGCCCCATAGTCCGCCGCCCCGCGCGCGCCCCGATGAAATGCGAGCTTGTCCGCGTATTCCAGCGGGTCCTTCGGCGTGACGGTCGCGCCGCTGGGGGTGGCTCGCCAATCCGCCAACCGTGTTGCAAAGAAGCGTAGCGCCGCACCGCGGGCGAGCGTTGGCAGCGCAGCGCGTTCAGCGGCGTCGAGCGGCCGGACGGCTTCATACGCGCCGATCATCGAGCGCCCACGTTCTAAGTCGTAGCGCGCGCCGTCGAAGCACCACGCGTTCAGGCACACGGCCAAATCGTACGCCAGAAAATCGGTGCAGGCGAAATAGAAGTCGATGACGCCGGTCAAACGCTCGCCGACGAAAAAAGCGTTGTCGGGAAAAAGGTCTGCGTGGATTGCGCCGCGTGGCAATCCGCTCGGCCAGGATGCGCGCACTTCCGCCATGTCACGCTCGACCAATGCCGCCAATCCCGCACGCAACGTCTCCGCCTCGCCCAGTCGCAGCTTTATCAGCGCCTCCCAGCCGTCGATGCTAAGCCCGTTGGCGCGCGAAACCTCAACCCCACCAAGCGCCACATGCATGCGTGCCAGCGCGTCGCCAACTGCCGCGCAATGCGCGACGCCACAAACCCGCGGCCAAGCGCCGTCGAGAAACGACACGAGCGCCGCCGGCTTGCCTGCTGCGCGCACCACATGCGCGCCGGTTTTGGTTGCGACCGGCATCGGCGCTGGAAAATCACGCGCCGCCAACCGCTCCATAACGCCCATGAAGAACGGCAGGTCCGCCTCCGACACGCGCCTCTCAAAGATTGTGAGGATGTAGCGGCCCTGAGCGGTCGTCAGCTTGTAGTTGGTGTTTTCGACGCCCTCGGAAATGCCCTCGCACGCCAGCGCCGCGCCAATGTCGTACTGCGCCATGAGCGCCGCGACATCGTCATCGGAAAGGGCGGTGTAAACGGCCATCTCGATTACGCCCCGCCCCCTTGTGGGGCGGGGTTGGGGGTGGGGGTAACGGCCGCGCTGTTTCGAAACTGCGGAGCTGGCGCCCCCATCCGTCGCCCTCCGGGCGACACCTTCCCCACGAGGGGGAAGGGCAAAGGTCGGGCGGCATTCATCGCTCTTCCACCCGCACAACGTTCCGTGCTTCGTCAAGATGCACAATCCATTTCGCGCTGTGGTAGCCATCGAGCATGGCGCGCGTGATCCGCTCGTAGTGCATCACGAACCGGTCGAGCGCCGCATCCTCCGCATTGCTCAGCGACCGGCCCAGTGTTTGCACTTCCTGCTCGCCGCGCCACCGGCGCACAATCTCCCAACTCGGCGCCTGGAGATAAACTAGCGCGTCGAACGCGGCGAAGAAAGGCGCGTAGTTCTTCTTGACCTGCATGTCGGTTTCGCGCCGCCAGATGCCTTCGACATCGTCGTGCTCGATCTCGTTGAGCGGCGGCGCGGGTGGCGGAGGCTTTGCGCCCATGCACCAGCCATCGATGAGAATGGCTTCGGCTGGCCCCTGAAACACCGGCCACGTCGAGTCCGGCGCGCGTTCGTCGCTCGCCTTGTCGAAACGCGGCAGGGGGGTCGGGCCTTCTTGGCCTAAGTGCGCGATCAGGCTCTTTGCGAGCTTGAGGTCATGCGTGCCAGGCGGTCCCCGCGTGAGCAGCAGTTTTTCAACCACTGGCCGCGTGACGTGGCGGACCTCAAAATTTCCGTCTTGGCCGCGCATGGCGCTGAACGAGCTGACATTGTCCGCACGCCAGATGCGTTCGGCTTTGGTCAAATACACGTCATCCAACGAAAAGTGCGCAAAACGCGGCTGATGCGCCAGCGCCAGCAAGCGGCACTGATAGCTCTTGCCCGAACCCTGCGCGCCGCCGACGCCAATCAGCGCTGGGCGATGCGGACGGCGCGCGCGCAAATCCTGGATGATCTCGTAGAGCAGCGTCGGGATTTCGTGCGCGCTCATTCTTGGACCGCCCGCGCCTCGCCGGCGGGGGCGCCGGCGGTCCAAGAAAAGACTTCGCTCACTCCGCCAGCACGCGCGGTAGCTTGAACACGACGTCTTCCTTAGTGACGCGCACTTCTTCAACGCGTGCATCAAAGCGCGCCGCGATAGCCGCGATCAACGCTTCCACCAAATCCTCCGGCGCGCTCGCGCCAGCGGTGACGCCGACGCTGCGCGCGCCTTCGAACCAATTCCAGTCCACTTCCTCGGCCGAGCCCACTAGCCGGGCGTCACGCGCGCCGGCGCGCTTTGCGACTTCAACAAGCCGCACCGAGTTCGAACTTTTCGGCGACCCAATCACCAAAACCAAATCAGCTTGCTCGGCCATCGCCTTCACCGCGTCTTGGCGGTTCGTCGTCGCGTAGCAAATGTCCTCTTTGTGCGGCGCGGCGATCCCCGGGAAGCGGCGTTGCAGTACGCCGACCATCTCGGCAGTGTCGTCCACCGAGAGCGTTGTTTGCGTCACGAACGAAAGCTTCGATGGATCGCGCGGTGCGAACACTTCAGCATCCGCCACGGTCTCCAGCAACGTAATCGCGCCAACCGGCAATTGGCCCATCGTGCCGATGACTTCCGGGTGCCCGGCGTGCCCGATCAGCACGATCTCGCGCTCGGCATCAAAGTGGCGTTGCGCCTCGACGTGCACTTTCGAGACGAGCGGGCAGGTGGCGTCGACATAGATCATCTCGCGCGCCCGCGCCTCGGCCGGCACCGCTTTCGGGACGCCATGGGCGGAAAAAATCACCGGCCGGTCTGCGGGGCAGTCGTCCAATTCCTCGACGAATACCGCCCCCAACGCCTCCAGCCTTTCGACCACATGGCGGTTGTGGACAATCTCGTGGCGGACATAAACCGGCGCCCCCCACTTTCGGATCGCCTGCTCAACGATCTGAATGGCCCGGTCCACCCCGGCGCAAAACCCCCGCGGAGCGGCCAAGAGGACTGATATTGGGGGTTTTTCCGGTGCGGTCATCGGCTCGATGGTGAAACTTCATGGGGTAGGCGCCCGGGTCTGTTGCGGGCGCCTCGCCGCAAAGCTATCACGACCACCTGCCATTTGCCTTCAGGGCGGGGTGAGACATGCGGCCGCCGCCGCACGGCCCTTGAAGGCGACACGAGGACGTGAATGAAGCTCGCGCATGCATTGATGCTTTCGGCTGTCCTCGCGCTGAGCGCCTGCGCCGGCAATCGCGAAACGCCGACGGTCGAGTTGCCTGGGGGCGTGAACGAAGACGCCCAAGCGGATTCCCAGCGCGCGCCCAACGTCTTTGACCGCTTGATCGGCAACGATCAGCGCCCGAACGTCGGGCCATGCCCGCTGATGGGCGTGCTCTATGACACGGCGCGCGTGGTGAAGTTCTCGCAACCGAACAACCAGCGTTACGCCAACATCGAATTCACCGGCGAAATGCAGGGCGTGCGGGGCCTCTGCCGCTATGTCGACTCCGACCCGATCGCGATGAACATGGAAATCGAGATGGCCTTCGGTCGTGGACCGGCAGCCACCAGCGATCGGCAGACCTACCGCTACTGGGTCGCGGTCACGCGCCGTGGCCGTGCGCCGATCGAGAAGGTCTATTTCGACGTGGACGTTCGCTTCCCGCGTGGCGAGTCGGTCGTGACCCACCGCGAACGCATCGATCAGATCGTGATCCCGCGCGCGACCCCAGATACATCAGGCGAAAACTTCGAGATCCTCGTTGGCTTCGAACTGACGCCCGAGCAGCTCCAGTTCAACCGCGATGGCCGCCGCTTCCGCATCGACGCGGGCGACACCCAAGCGCCGGGGCAGTAAAGGAAGAGGGCAGCAGGCGATGGGCAGTCGGCAGTCGACTGCCGTGCTTGAATCCTTACTGCCTACTGCCTATTGCCTATTGCCATCATGAAAGACCTTGCCAGCGCATTCACCGCGGCGAACGCAGCTGTGTTCGCCAAGCTCGGGCTCGATTCCAAGCACGCTGACGTGCGCCGTTCAGATCGCCCGGACCTCGGCGAATTTCAAGCCAATGGCGCGCTCGCTGTCGCTAAGGCCGCCGGCAAGAAGCCGCAAGAGATTGCGCAGGCGGTCGCGGCCGATTGGAGCGCCACCGATCTCGCGCCGGCGCCGACCATCGCTGGCCCAGGTTTTCTCAATTTCAAAGTCACCGCCGATGCGCTCGGCAAGCGTGCGCAATTCGTGGCGGACGACGATCGCGCTGGGGCCAGCACGGTCGAGCACAAGCGCCGCGTTGTTGTTGATTACGGCGGACCGAACGTCGCCAAAGGCATGCACGTCGGGCACCTGCGCGCCTCGATCATCGGCGAAAGCGTAAAGCGCATTTATCGCTTTCGCGGCGATGAAGTCTGGGGCGATGCACACTTCGGCGACTGGGGCTTTCAGATGGGCCTCGTCATCACCGCGCTGGAAGACGAGCTCGGCGGCTTCGATGATCGCGCTAAGCTGGACGCGCGGCTGCAGACGCTGACGCTCGAACAACTTGAAGCGATCTACCCGACTTACGCCAGACGCGTGAAAGAGGGCGACATCGGCGTACGTGATCGCGCCCGCAAAGCGACCGCCGCGTTGCAAGGTGGCAGCGAACTCCACCGCACGATCTGGAAGGCCATGCACGATGTGTCGATGGCCGCGCAAAAGCGTGACTTCGCCTCGCTCGGCGTCGATTTCGATCTTTGGCTTGGCGAAAGCGACGCTGATCCGCTGATCCCGGACATGGTCGCCGATCTCGATAAGAAGGGCCTGCTCGAAGACGATCAGGGTGCGCGCATTCTTCGCGTCGCTAATCTTGGCGAGACAAAAAAGAAAAAGCGCGAAGACGGCACGGTCGCGGAAGTTGAAAGCCCGGACCCGCTGCTCGTGGTGTCAAGCGAAGGCTCGGCCATGTACGGCACGACCGATCTCGCCACCATCGTGCAGCGGATGCGCGATCAGAAGCCGGATTTGATCCTCTATTGCGTCGACCAACGCCAAGCCGATCACTTCGAGCAGGTTTACCGCGCCGCCGCCAAGGCCGGTTACGCGCAGCGCGACCAACTCGAACACATCGGCTTCGGCACCATGAACGGCCCGGACGGGACGCCGTTCAAAACCCGCGCTGGCGGCGTGTTGAAATTACAGGACCTGATCGGCCAGGCGGAAGAGAAGGCGCGCGCGCGTCTGAAGGAAAACGACATCGGCGCCGATTTTTCCGCCGAGGAATTCGAAGACGTCGCGCACAAGGTCGCCATTGCCGCGATCAAGTTCGCCGATCTCTCAAACTTCCGTGGCACGTCATACATCTTCGATCTCGACCGCTTCATGAGCTTCGAAGGTAAGACTGGCCCGTACCTGCTCTACCAAGCGGTGCGGATCAAAAGCATCCTGCGCAAAGCTGAGGAGCAGCAGATCAGAGCTGGCGCGATTGCCGTTGAGCACGATGCGGAGCGTTCGCTTGCGCTAGCGCTTGATGCGTTCGACGGCGCGCTGCGTGCTGCGTACGACAAGAAGGCGCCGCACTTCCTGGCCGAGCACGCGTACAATTTGGCGCAGAGCTTCTCGGGCTTCTATTCGCACTGCCCGATTCTGCCGTCTGAAGGCGTCACGCGTGCATCGCGCCTCGCACTCGCCGCCGCGACGCTCAAGCAGCTCACGTTGACGCTGGAACTCCTCGGCATCGACGTGCCGGAGCGCATGTAGCTCACGCGGGATCGGCCTCGCCGAAGACGTTCGGGCCTTTGCGGCCCGGCACAAATCCGATCCACAGGTAAAAGGCGAGATACACGCATGCGACGATTGCGCCGCCGATCGTGAGCAAGCCTGCTGGCGTGAGACTCCAGCTGGCCTCGGGCGGATTGTCGGGGCCGCCAAGGTAAAAATAGAGCATGGCGAAGCCGAAGGCCAAGGTCATCGGGATGACTTGCAACCATGCCGAAGCTGAAAGGTCGTGAAGCCGGCGTGCGTTGGTCGCTAAAGTGACAATCACCCACGGGATCGTGAGCAGGACCCCGATAGTGGGCACCGCGCCGACTATTGCAGTGACGATCGTGTTGCCAAGCATAGTGAGCCACCATTCGCGGCGCCCGGCGCGGCCTTTGAATGATCGCGGGTCAGGGCCGAAGTGTCCCAGCACTTTGCCGCGCCGCCGCCACTCGAAACTTGCGGCGCTGGAATTGGTGAAAAAGCCCCAGAGCGACGGGATGATCCAGCGCACGAGCAGTATCGTCAGAAATATGCCGACCCCAACGGACATCGCTGTCCCTTACCGTCGTCGGGCGCAGCTGCCGCCACGCTTGTCTCGAAAGACTTTCCCCGCCATTCTTTCGGCCCTAACTAACCCAATTCGTTTCTAGCGCTTTACGGGCGCATGACAACGGAATGGACGCGGCGCTGTGGGGAGCGGACGTGATTATCGGCATCGACTTGGGCACGACGAACTGCGCGTCCGCGATTTTCCGCAACGGCGACGTCGAGATGATCCCGAACAGTTTGGGGCAGGTGCTGACGCCGTCTGCCGTCAGTCTCGACGACGACAAAGTTCTGACCGGCCTTGCCGCGCGCGAGCGCCAGTCCACCCACCCGCAGCACACCGTGACCGCGTTCAAGCGCTACATGGGCACGCGGCACAAAACTCAACTCGGCAAGCTCTCTTTCAGCCCTGAAGAGTTGTCCGCGCTGATGCTGAAGAGCTTGAAGGCCGACGCCGAGGCTTATCTTGGAGAAAAGGTGGAGGAGGCGGTGGTTACCGTGCCCGCCTACTTCAACGACAAGCAACGCAAAGCCACGCGGCGCGCTGGCGAACTTGCGGGGCTCAAGGTCGAGCGCCTTATCAACGAGCCGACCGCAGCAGCGCTCGCCTACGGGCTGCACCAGCGCGACAAGCAAACCAAATTCCTCGTCTTCGATCTCGGCGGCGGCACATTTGACGTGTCGATCCTTGAGATATTCGAGGGCGTCATCGAAGTGCGCGCCACCGCAGGCGATAACCGGCTGGGCGGCGAAGACTTCAACGAGGTGATCATCGATCTCGCGCGCCGGAAGTTCGAGAGCGATCTCGGCCGCGTCATCAAGGAAGACAACACTCTCTATCAGCGCTTGCGCGAAGCTTCGGAGCGCACGCGGCGTCTGTTGTCGGACAATGCCTCAGCCGAGCTCGCGTTCGTCTGGAAGAACAGGGACTACCGCTTCGACGTCTCGGCCGATGTGTTCGAAACCGAGTGCGAAAAGTTGCTGAACCGGCTTCGTGATCCGGTGCTGCGTTCGCTGCGTGACAGCAACATAGTGTTCGACGCTCTGGATGAGATCATTCTCGTTGGCGGCGCGACGCGGATGCCGCTGGTTCGCAAAGCCGTAACCCGCATGTTCGGGCGTTTCCCCTCGGCATCCGTCAATCCGGACGAGGCGGTGGCGCGCGGTGCGGCGGTGCAGGGCGGCTTAAAGGCGCGCGCTGCCGATCTCCGCGAAGTGGTGTTGACCGACGTGTGCCCGTACACGCTCGGCGTCGCCTCCGCCGAGAAGCACGCGGGCGGACGTATCACTGAGGGCCTGTTCACGCCGATCCTGGAACGCAATTGCGTGGTGCCCGCAAGCCGCGAGGAAACTTTCTCGACCTTGATCGATAATCAACCGGCCGTGAAATTCCCGATCTATCAGGGCGAGTCGCGCTGGGTGAAGGACAACGTCTTTCTCGGCGACGTCACTATCCCGGTGCCGCGCGGCAAGGCCGGGCAAACACCGATCACGTGTCGCTTCAGCTACGACATTAACGGCCTTCTCGAAGTCGATCTCTTTGTCGCCGAAACTGGCGCGCGTCAGCAGCTGTTGATCGTCGATCGCGAAGGCCTGAGCGATGCTGAGGTGGACGCGCGCCGCAAGGAGCTTGCTAAGCTCAAAGTCCACCCGCGCGATACGGACGCGATCCGCGCGACGCTCGCGCGCGCTGGCCGCTGCTACGAAAATCGCATCGGCGAACAGCGCGACTATGTTGGCAGGTTGATCAGCCAGTTTGAAGAAGTGCTGGAACGCCAGGATCCGCGCATGTGCGAAACCGCGCGCGCCGAGTTCAGCCAGATACTCGACCGGCTTGAGGGCGAAACCTTTCTATGAACGCCGACATTTGGCGTCATCTCGGCATTCCGCAGACGGAAAGCGAGGTCGAAGTACGCCGTGCTTACGCGGAACGGCTGAAGGTCACTAGCCCAGAAGACGATCCGGAAGGCTTCAAGCGTCTGCGCAATGCCTATGAGCGCGCGCTGGAGCATATTCGCTGGAACGTGCGCTACGCGGAGATGGACGCCGCCGCTGACGATGACCAGGACGCTGACGGCGATGACTACAACTATGACTACGTAGATGATTTCACGAAGCCGACGCCGCCGCGCGAGCATGTCCGCCGCGCAGCGCCAGAGTCCACGGCAGAACCCGATCCGGAGCTCGATCAACATGACGCGCTGAAGCAACGTCTGGCCGAGGCGCTGGCTGGCGGCAAATCGCCTCGGGAAGTGCAGGCGGTGTTTCAGGCTATCGCCGCCAGTCCGGCGATGGAGCGCCTCGACGTTCACGCCGAAACCGAGATGTGGATCGCCAACTTCGTACGTCGTTACAACGGCGGCGGAGCGCTCATCGATCACGCGTTCGCGCACTTCAAATGGGACGGACAAAATCGCATCGGCGACCTAGGCGCCGCGATGGTTGGGTTTCGGGAGTCGTTGGCGCACCAAGGCGAAGCGAACGCCTTCATCGCGCGCGTGCGCGATCGCCGCCACGAATTCCACGATGCGTACAAGGAGACGACGCGCGCCATGCAGGAGCGCAATTGGCTATCGCGCGTCCTCTCGTTTCCGCGCCTCTATCTCGTGCGGCGTTTCCTTGATTTCGTCGATGATAAAGTCCCGTACGCCTACGATCAGCTCGATTACGCGGCGACCGATTGGTGGCGCAAACGCATCCAATTCTGGCTAAGGCCGCTGGCGATTTTTGCGTGGGTCGTCTGGGCCGTCGTGGTGATCGGCGTGATCGTGCTTTTCGGCGTGCTGGGCGAAGACACCAATAGCGCGTCCGACACTGCGCGAAATCCAGCGTTCGAAGCGCGCGCCGCATGCGTGGACGGCTTCAGGAGAACCGATTCTAGTGCATGTGACGCGTATCTGGCGCTGGCGCCGGAGTCGCTGTTGATGCGTCAATACGCGGGCCTCAGTGCTTTACGCGAAGCCAGATACGATGACGCCAACGCGCATTTCACAGAAATTCTTCGGCTCTCTCCCAACGATCCTGAGGCGCAATACGGCTTGGGCCTCGCACTGATAAACAACGGCATGAGCGGCGACGTGGCGCGCGGCTCTGAGCTGGTACGCGGAGCGGTGGAGTTCGATCCCGCTATAGGCGGTTATTTTTCGAGTAAGGGTGTCACGTCGCAGGTGCTGCTCGAGCCTGCGCCGCGGATGCAACCTATCCCGCCAACCAGCCCAGCACACGACACGCAGCCTTCGAACGTTGCGGTTCAGGGACAGCATGTCTTCGATGAGGCCTACGCGTATTTTGGCATATCGGAGCCGTTTGATGCGGGCCGGGTGCTGGTTGAGTGCTTGGCGCGGACGACGGGCCGCTTTTCCGATTGCCATATCGTTGAAGAGACCGTGCGAAATCAGGGGCAAGGAGAGGTGGCATTGCGCGTAATAGCGGCCGCTACTCTGACGCCCGCGAGCCTCAATGGCGAGCCCGTTGATAGCGTGCCGATACGCGTGCCAGTCGTTTTCCGTTTGGCGCCTGAGTAAACCGCAGGGCGCCGTTGCGTCAGATTATTGCGCGAACTTTTCTCGCCGCTCAGACTGACCCCAATAACAAGGTGAGGAACGGCAATGGCGCAAGCGCAGGTCAACGGCATTTCGCTCGAATATGAAGTGCATGGCGCCGAAGATGGCGAGCCACTGTTGCTCATCATGGGCCTCGGCGCGCAGATGACGCGTTGGCCGGCGGGCCTCTACGAAAAGCTGGTTGCGAAAGGCTTCCGCGTCATCCGCTTCGACAATCGCGACATTGGTCTGTCGCAAAAGTTCACCGGCATGCCGACCGTTGAGAGCGTTGTTGCCGCGCTCACGCAGGGACAGAAGCCGGACATTCCCTATACGCTCGATGACATGGCGGCAGATGCTGTCGCGTTGCTCGATCATCTTGGCATCAAGCGTGCGCACGTAGCCGGCGCCTCGATGGGCGGCATGATCGGCCAGCTTGTCGCCGCCGATTATCCCGAGCGCGTGCTTTCATTCACTGCGGTTTTCACCACGACTGGCAATCCGGCGCTGCCGCCGTCAACGCCCGCAGCCATGGCGGTGCTGACCACGCGCGCACCTGATCCTGGCAAGGATATGGAAGCCTATCTCGATCAAATGGTGATCAACGCGCGCACGATCGGCAGTCCCGGCTTTCCATTCGATGAAAGCGTGATGCGTGAGCGCCTTCGCTCCGACGTTCTTCGCTCTTATTCGCCAGTGAGCGTTGCGCGCCAGCTTGCGGCCGTCATCGCGAGCGGCGATCGCCGGCCGAAGCTCTCTAAGATCACCGCGCCGGTGGTCGTGCTGCACGGTGAAGATGATCCGCTTGTCCCAGTCGAAGGCGGCAAGGATCTAGCGGCGAATATCTCTGGCGCCGAACTTCGGCTTGTGCCCGGGATGGGCCACGACATTCCGCCGGCGCTCTACGATACGATCGTCGATGCCATCTGCCGCGCCGCCGAGCGCGCTCGCGTAATGGCCTAGTCTACACACCACCCATTCCCGGGGCGCGGCAACGCCGCGAGCCCGGGACCCATAAACACGATTGTTCAACGCAAGCGCACGACGCGTTCTGAGACCCAATATCCGCCAAACGTGTTTATGGGTCCCGGGCTCTTCGCTTTCGCGAAGTCCCGGGAATGGGCGCGCTTACTTCATCGCAAACTTGCCGGCGTGCTTGCCTTTGGCGTGCGCGTAATAGCTTTGGATCACGGCGAGATCGGCTTCGTAGTCGCCGCTCGGCCGGAGATCGCGGCGAGGCTCACAGTCTTCGTCCCATAGTCCAGGACGCTAAGGATCAGCGGCACGTTGGCGGCGCGTGCGATGTGATAGAAGCCGGTCTTCCATTCGCGCGTCGCGCTGCGCGTGCCTTCCGGCGGAATAGCCAGGATCATCCGCGGTTCGGCCGCGAACGCATCCGCCATCACGCGCACAACGTCATTCGCGGCAGAGCGATCGATCGGCACGCAGCCCAGCCATTTGATGACGCCGCCGAACGGGCCCTGCGTCAGGCTCTTCTTGCCCATCCATCTGAGCTTCACGCGATAAAAGCCCGCGGTCGCCAGCATGTTGATGCCGTCCCAGTTAGACGTGTGCGGCGCCGCGATCAGCACTGCCTTGTCGATGTCCGGAAAATCGCCGCGCACCTTCCAGCCGGAGAGGGCCAGATATCCGGCGCAAAACCAGCGCGTGATCTCAGACAGCCATCCTGCGGACTTTGCCGGCCGCGCCGATGAGGGGTCGATGACCACTTGCTCCGCCGAACTCATCACCGTTCCACCCGCTCATCACGTTTTTCATAGACCGAACGCGTGAGCTTGCGCGACGCATTATCCGGACTAGCATGGGCCTCTCGTCAGAATGCGTAGGGGAGACGCGCTATGTCGGATAAGAAACCTCTGAACCGGCGCTCGTTCATGCGCCGCGTGCTCGGCGCGACGATTATCGGCGGATCACTGGCATCGCTGACAGGCTGCGCCACCGCGACAGGCGGCAACGGGTATTACACAGGCCGAACCGACGCTGATGGCGGTCCTAGCGCTGACCGCGCAGGCTACGGGCGCAGCGGCGCTTCCGACGCTGACACCGGCCCGTACGCCGATCCGGCAGGTCAAGGCCGTGGCGGCCAAGCTGGCGTCACCGACAACGATAGCGGGCCCTACGCCGATCCCGCCGGTCGCGGCCGCGGTTCGAGTGGCGCCACGGATAACGATTCCGGCACATACGCAGATCCCGCAGGCCGAGGTCGGGGCGGCCGCACCGGCATGACGGACAACGATTCCGGCGAGTACGCTGACCCCGTCGGACGCGGGCGCGGCAGTGGCGGCGGCACTGGTTTCACCGACAATGACTCCGGCTCATACGCCGATCGCGCCGGTTACGGACGCGGCGGCCGTCGCGGACAATCTGGTCTCACCGACAACGATCCCAGCGATCCTGTCGGCGACGGACGGCGCGGGAGCTAAAGCGCGAAGGTCGGCTGTTGGCCGAGGCTGTGTAAAAACGCGCCGCAATTTTGTGCCCCAAGCTCCGCTTGCGTGTCGGGACGCGAGGGCTCACGCGGCCATCGCTTGGATCAGCGGACCGACGCCGAAGAGCGCTATCATCCGCT